>JGI11772J19994_1000042_pt1 | contig 26312 bp, 42 predicted proteins | sample Etolagsurwater0m_FD_19994 | JGI IMG/M metagenome (IMG submission 19994) | reverse complement strand
TTGTCGTATGGAGGGCTGGTCACGGTTAGGTCAACCGAACCATCTGGTATTTCTTTCATACGCTCTAGGCAGTCGCCTTGCATTAAGTTAATCATCACTCTAAGTCCCCGTCATATCTTTAGCGCGGTAAGCTGACTCGATTATGTCGTTCATATCGGTTAGCTCGTTTTTGTGACCTCTCAAGCCTGCGCATAACGCTTTTTTAATTAAGTGCTGCAATGCTGGGTTAGTGACTTCAAAGGCGGCTAGTACACTGTAAACGTCAACTGTAATGCTTTCGTTGCCTTTGATGTCAAATATCTCTCTATGGTATTTATTGCCATCATTAGGCTTTATACGCTCTGCAAGTAATTCAAACTCTCGCTCTTCTTCTAGTGTTGATGTTTTAATGTCCATTAGTATTTCTCCAGTATCTCGTTATGAGTAACATTAATCGACTTAATATTAAACTCAAAACCATGCTTTTCAATAATATCTGCCATATACTCGCTGGCGTTATCTTCTTCAGCATTAACACCGTTTACATCTTCAGTCCATTCCCTAAACCATTTACGCAATTCTGATATTGTTCCCGCTTCTTTCGCCTGGATCTCAAACATTCCTACAATCATGTCAAACTTTGCAGCCCAATGACGATTTAAACGCTCCAGGTCAAGCTGATGCATTAAATGAACTCTCTCTGCTTCTTTTTCTAGCTTGGCTATACGTTTTTCCAAGCGCTCTGTCTTCAGTGTACTCATTATCTCCACCCTTTATATTCTTCTATGTACCGTATTGACTCACGCAGCTCAGACAACATAACATTTTTAACTAATTCGTCTATTGCATCATGATCTGGCTCGTAATAATGCACACATAAGTCTTTTATAACGTCTAGCAATGGGGTTTCTTCACCAGCACCAATAAACACCTCTTCATCATCAAATAAACATGGTCTTAGCTTTACTCCTTCATTATCAACCTCAGGCATACAAGCCACTTGGCTCTCTACTTTGCTGACTGGAACAAAGACTCCGTTCGCCTGTTCAATTATTTGATCAAACTGCTCACCGCTTAATGTTATATTCATTTTTTTACCTCTCTCTTCTTGGTTGCTTATGCAACACCCTGTAATCTATCTAACGCTTCTGGTTTAGTTCCTACTACGTGAATAGAGAAAAAACGGTTATCGCGTGTCATTTTTTCTTCAAGCCTTTTTTCGGTATTGTTCACATTCATGTGATTTGCAATATAAGTACAAACCATTGGTGATGTTACTGTAATTCCTGACATCTCGGTAAATATAGCCGCAATCTCAGTTCTACTTAAACCCTCTACAATCTTGTCAGTAATAAACGCTGATGTTTGCTCTCTTGATTCGTTTATTAACCATCTGGCCCTTAAACATCTTCCTATTGATCTAGGATGATCCGCATCTAATGTTTTTCTAAACTCTAAAACTTGATCTTTAACCTTCTTGCCTAAAAACCCTTTCACTGTTGTGATCGGAACGTTAAAGTGCTTTGCAATCTGATCATCTCTGTATCGCTGCTTAATAAGATCAAAGATTACGTTTAATGTCTTATCCATGTCACCGTCAATATACCAGCTAGGAGTTCTATCTCTCTTTATAGATTTGCCCATAATCTTTCAAACTCCTTTTGGTGCTGCATATCTTCAAACTTTCTTTTAGCCTCATTTCGCTTAATTGACGGCTTGCTTGGCTTGTCGTATTTGCCAGTGCCTTTAGCGAATATAATTCCTGGGTTGCCTTGCTTGTTTAACGGGTTTTCTTTATTTTCTAACATTACTCACCATCCTTTACAAACAAGCCATTAACCATTTTGCCTTTACGTTTGCTAATTACGTTATAGGCTTGCTCTAAGCACTCATTGATAGTTGTACCATTCATGTACGCCTGGATAATTAAAGTCACTACAATGTCACCGATGGCATCTTTAATTTCGTGATCATTGCCATCAACCAACGCTTCTAACAGCTCAGTAACTTCTTGTTGAGTTTTAACGTGCTGCTTTAATGGTGCTGAGTTTGCAATAATGCCTTTTTGCTCTGCCCATACTGCTACTGCCATTTGTAAGTCTTCCATGTTTTGCATATTACTCTCCCTCTTTATTTAATCTTTTAATCTCTGCTGCAGTGTATGCAATCTCTTGTGGCGTTAGATTCTTAACTAGATACCATGTTATGATTTCTTTTGCATCTGTAACAAAAGTTCTGTTGCTGCTGGCAATCTGAACGTCATTACCAGCCAATAAATCATCTACAACCACATCAACCAAATCAAAGTCTAAGTTCATTGCAGCTCTCCATCTTTCATTTGGCTATACAACCAGTCAGCGTATTCTTCTTTTTTCTCTTGAGCATCTTGAATTAAAAACTCTTCCCAACCCTCAAACTCAGTAATAACTGTTTCTAGTTGAGCGATTAACGATTCAGGCATCAATGTAGTGTTTAAAACACCTAAATCCTCAATAGCTGCATCAATCGCTTCTTCAACTCGTTCTTCTAAATAAACTTCATCATCTAATAAATAAGTCATCTCTCTCTCCTTACGCTAAAAAATTTAAAAGTGTATAAACACCGATAACCTGGATTGCAACATAAAACATGATATTTGATAAACTTAGCATTTTTAATCCTTATGTTTTTTTGTTCCTACACCTTGTATTATCCATATTTATTTAACCTTGTAAACCTTTTAATATCTCTTTTTTAAGATTTTTATACTTTATTTTGATTTCTTTTATATCTTCAATTGTAAGTTTTGTTTGGGGGTGATGTGATTCTAGATAGTCAACAATCTCTTCTCCGTAACGTAGTATTAAGTTTTTACGGTAATTTATGATGTTGCCTGATAGATGTAGGTTACAAGCAGAGCACTGCTTGTGGCAGTTTTTTTCGTCAAACCGCATCTCTGGGTGTGCGCCAACCGTTAGATAGTGTCCAGCATGATACTGGCCTTGATGATGCCTTCCACATGATATACAAGGCAGTTTCTCATCTCTTGCTCGAATGTAAGCATTAAAAGCTTGTTGAGCTTCTTTGAGATGATCCGCTCTTGATTTTAACTTTTCCTTTTTCTCCTTTGCTTCTTTGCGATGCTGCTTTTCTAAAACAGCTTTGCCTTTCAACCTATTGTCTGCTGCGTATGCTGTAGCGTGATCAAATGAGCAGAACAAGCGATTATTAATTAATACGCCATCATCTACTCTATTGTAGCTGCCACAATGCGGGCATTTCCTTTTCGAGTTAGCCATTAAGTTTTTTTGTCTTTTCTTCTAGTCTTTTAATTTTGCGCTCTAGCTTTTTAATATATTTAATAGCAAGCATAAAATCTTCTTGTACACACTCAATGTGAATAGCACCCTCAAAGCAAAAGTATGGATATTCACCAGCATCTGATATTATCTGCGCATCAATATTTTGCAATCCATCCAAAATATATTCCGCATCATCATATTGCTCTAATCTTTCTTTGAAATAGTTTAAATCAATCTTTCTCATTTTAAATACTCTCTCTAGTAGGCCAAGCAACATCAATCCCAAGCTTCATGCTTAAGTGACGGCTTAACACTTCATACACTTCGTTATACTCGCTAGCAAGCGGCTTTGTTGTTGACTCTTTGCCAGTTACTGCAACCTGGACTGGCTTCCATAAGTTTTGTTTTACGCTTTCCATAGTCCACGGAATATCAATCCCAGGCTTTATGACCTGCTTCATATCCAAACCAGCTTCATTTAGATCATCAGCCAGAATCTGGCAGTATTTGTGCAATGCTGCGTTTTGGGTGAGCGTTCTTTGCATACCTGTTTTTAAACTCATTCGCAAGTATCTGTGCGCTTTATACTCAGACCTAAGATTGGCAATATAATCCTCTAGTGACTGATCACTATTAATAATTACTTCACTCATTGCCAACTACCAGTTCACCAATCTTTTTATAGGCTTTATCCAGCTCACCCTCTTTATAAACGAGTGCTTTCTCTGCTGACGTTAAAGATCTTTCAGCAATATCACGTTCAAACATTAGGGCTAAGTTTTCGTTTTCTAAATCCCTGATTATTTTTTGCATAGCGGCTTTTTTCATAGTAATAACCCCTTAACTAAATCCAATAACAATGCATCAAGCTCAAACATATCTACCGTGTATATGTCGCACTCTTGCTTCATTGGCTAATATCATTTTCAATAAAATCAAAGTATCTGTTGCAAGTGTCTACTGCCTGCAAATAAAACTCAGTATCATATACATCAATACCCTTATGCTTTAAAATCTCATGGAACGCGCCTCTAAATACTTTTGATCTGTCTAACTCTCTTGTAACCACGTTTCTGTTATCAAAATCCAAATAGATTCTCAAAGCTTCATGCCTGGCTTCTTCTGGCAAATCAAAAAATGACGTATCAGATCCAATCTCTAAATCATCAAACTTATCTCTATCTGCTTTATCCAGATCAATTAAATTACCTGCTTGTAACATTAGTTTAGCTCCATATCAATTAAAGCATCAAACTCTTCAACGTCTAAATTCATAGCTTTTTCAGCTTGTGCAATTGTCAAACCCTGGTCAGTACGCAACCAGATCCAAATCTTTTTTAAAAATGTTTTATCTTTTTTAGTCATATCAATCTGCCAACACTTGATAATACAAAACTCTGCCATCTGCCAATTCATAAAAGCTAATATGCAAGCTTTCATCAAAACCGCGCTCATTAACTAAGTCATCTAAACTGACATCTTGACCTACAAACGTTCTAAGCTCTTTGCAAAACGGCTTTGTCCAAAAGTGATCGTCCAACCCCAGGCTAGATAGCTCGTCTGCTGTCTTACTTTGGAACTTTGGTATCTTTCTTGAGTTCTTCCAAACTGTTACGGTAGCAAGGCTAACACCTAGCTTTTTAGCTAGATGCTTGCGGCCACCAAACAGATTAATAACGTGCTTAATCTTGGTGTTCATTTATTTCCCCTAGAATGGAACGTTGATGTCGTCAAAACCATGTGCAGGCTGCTGCATAGCATGAGCTTGCTGGTTCTGAACTTGCTGCGGATTCATTGGCTGCCCGTTTTGATTCATGTACTGCGAGCCACCTTGGCTTTGGTTTTCTTGCTTCTGCCCACCGCCAACAAAATCAATTGTTGAAACAACGCACTCTAGGCTTGCGCCATGCTCACCACTTTGCTTAGTGTAAGTATTAACCTTTACGTCTTTACCGCTAATAAACAGCTTAGTTCCCTTTGTGCAGTGTGGAGCTAATCCCTCTGCCTGCTTACCAAACAGAGTGGCACGCAACCAATGTGACTCTTTATTTTGTCCGTAGCCCGTGTTATAAGCGCCATTTAACTGAATAATAGCCGTACCTGATTGAGCGTATTTAAGCTCTGCATCGCGACCTAATGTAATTACACCTGATAAAATCATTATTTAATCCTCTTTCTTCGTTTTATAGCCAAGTTCTTTCTTGACCTGTTTTACTTTTGCAGCGTTTTTATCTTCTCTTTCGTCTAATGTCGGATCAGACTCCAATACTTTGCGCCATGCTCTTGCCCATGACTCCGTATTAAATTTCTTAAAATCTGGCTTATCATTGCCGTGTAAGTACGAGTAAACTTCATTTAGAAATTCAGCACTACTTGCTCTTGCGTTTGCCTTGCCCTGTAGTATTCTTCTTGTTAAGCTTATTTTTTCAGAAATCATTCTTTTACTCCGTTCTTTAACATATCAAGCAACTCTCTGGCTGGTATAGCATCGTAATAATCGTCACTATCTAGCAAACTAGCCAGATGCTTCTTTTGCGCTGTATCAAGCTCTGACTTTATCTCGTCAAGGCTTTCTTGATCACGGTGCGCGTAACACTCACATAAACTTTTAATAGTGCGATTCAACTCTGCTTTAGACTTAAATGGAAACTTCATTACTGGCTCAGGCTGTGACTGCTGCAATATTGCGTTTTGCACTTCTTCAGCACTTGCAACACTCCCTTCAATACCAATACCAAATGCACCAAGCGCACGCCCAATTGCCGATGTTTCACCGTTCTCAACATACGATGTTGCATTGATAAATCCATCACCTTCTTTTTCTTGTGAATGACCAGTTGCAACAATGTTACCACCTACCAAAATAGTAGCTTTAAACATGATCACCATTTTGCCAGTTTGCGGATGCTCTACGTGTGAAACAATCTCAGTTTCAATAGCGCCATCTACATAATTTTCCCTAAAATGTCTGATACGCTCGTTTACTTCAACGTACTGCTTACCTTTGATGTTGACGGTTTTTAGTTGTTTAACCATTTGTGAAACTCCTTCTCTACTTTTAAAGCCTCTTCATGATCACCATCGCTCATTAGCAGATAAGCAACTGCTGCTGCAACTTTTTCTGGCTCTTGACCAATCCAAGCTTTAACGCTCTCATATAATTCTTTATCTGACATCTGTAATCTCCCTTGTTTACGCTTACCGATTATACTATTTATTCTTTCTTTGTCAACTTTTATTCATTTATTTTGTTTAATTATATTACGCAAGCTATTTATATTCGCTTTAGCTTCAGCCTTACGCTCTTCAAATGGTTTAGCACCAAGCATGAATTTTTGATCTTCAATGCGCTGCATATTCTCTTGCATCATCTCTTCTTTTAGCATCTGAGCGTAGCCTTCTTTGCACCAGCTAACAAACAACCCAATATCTACAAATGGATGCTTGCTATCAAGCCTGGCGTAATTTAAGCCAATCTCAAGCTTCTGTGGCGTGTCTATCTTTGCCTGAGATAAAGCTAAAACAAACTGCTGCTTATAAGCCCTAACCTCTGTGTCAGTTTTAAGCTGCCGTTTGATAGTTGGTTTTAATGCAAATAATTGCTCAATATAATCATTGAACATTCTTTTAACGTCAGGAGTAAGTGAATCAGTAAGCTTTTTTGCCTCTGAAACGAAAACCTGATGCCCTTCCTGCTGTTTTATTGCAATATTAGTATCATTTGCAAGGTTTGATACTAAATCGCCTGTAATCGCTTTAATTTGCTTCATGGTTATCACCTACCAATCAATGTCATTTATTCGTTCTTCGTATGTTTGCATTAAGCCTTTCTGAACATTCTTGTTTCTTACCCATTCCGCTTTAAAGCTTTGCCAACCACGCTCAACTGACTCTGTTAATGCTTCGTTTAATGAAAGCCCTGCTAACTGTGATTGTTTGATAATTCCATTTAATGCTGTCTGTGTCAGCTTTGCCTTACGCTGTTTGTTAAAATCAAACCACACTTGATTAGATACACCATCTGGCCTTTCAACAGCAGAAGCTTTAGCTTTTGCCTTATTGTTTATTGGTAGGTTAAAAGAAGTGATAGATTCCTGTAGCTCTGTGCTACTACCCCCTAGTGTCACTGTGCTACTACCTTGTAGCTCTCTGCTACTACCTAGTGCCTCTGTGACACCACCTAAATTGATAGTATAAATATTAGATTGCTTCTCTTTTGAGCCTGGCTTTTGCCTCTGCTGAATTGATAAGTAACCACTGGCTTTTAACGCATTAATACTTCTAACCACTGAACTTCTTGAGCAATTACATTTTTCAGCTATATGAGCCATCGATGGAAAGCACATACCTTTATCATCAGCATTATCCGCAAGCTTTAACATGATTAACTTCTTTATTGGTGAGCCAAAGTCAACATTAAAGACCTCAACCATTAATTTCATACTCATTACTTTTCTCCAGGTATAAAAAAACCGCTATTGGTAAAGGGGGTGACACAAGCGGATTGATACGCTTTCCCCTTTACCGATAACGGCTTAGATAATTCAATCATTTTTGGCATTGCTTCGGTGTCACTCTATTCAATGCGCAGTAAATTATACTTTTATAATTTTATTCCGTCAACCTTTCTTACTAAGTAAATATTAAAGCACCATATCTGGGCTTATTTTCAATCTTGATACTTCACCGTACGCTTTGTGGTACGTTATAACCTGCGCATCACGCCCTGATAAATAACCGCCCTGGCTTGCATATGCATCTTTAGCTGCCAATGTTCTATGCTGCTCAACGACCATTAGATTGGTTTCTTTTAGTTCCGCATGATGCAAATGCCCAGTGTGGCAATAACTAAATTTAGTACGACCAAATACTTCACGGAACTTACCAGCCATAACGTCACTAATGTTCGAAATTCTGCGCTTGTGGCCGTGGTGTACGAATAAGCTTGTGTCACCATGCTCAACACAATAATAAACGTCTGGTGATAGGTCTACGGTAATTCTAGGCTCATTTTCATAAACGTGAGCAATCATCTCTCGTAACCAAACCGAACTAGCCAAGTCATGATTGCCAGTAGCCATAATGCAATGCACCTCTTCATGCGTTACTAGCAACTTATCAATAACTGATCTAATTAGCCTTACAGCGACTCTTACCAGTTTTTGAAAACGTGAATCTGCATCTAATACGTGACCACTTGACGGTGTGACAGCGTCCATTCCATCCCAGTGCAGGAAGTCACCTAGATTAGTCAACACGGCCTTTCTTGCGTTTGGACTTGACTCTATTGCTTTGTCAAACCACTTAATCAATAGATCTTCTGCGACCTCTAAATCCCAGTCATCACCTGTTTCTTCACCCCAAGCAAGCATACCTAGATGGAAATCACTAATGATAAAGTTGTTTAGTAATTGATCATTTAACAGACTATTCTCTGCAAATTTAGAAGGTTTATAAACTGGCAGATCGCTTTTAAATATGTCAACAACCTGCTTGGCAATCTCAATATTAGATTCAAGCTCTGCGTTAGTCTTAACCCATTGTATGATCTGCTTACCTTCCTTGTCGTATAAAGTAGATGTACCTTTAACCGCAAAGCCTGGTGCTGTTTTCTTGGTCATATCAAATTCAGGCGACCAACCACGTTTAGCAGCGTTTTTACGAATGCGCTCTAATGTGTTTGAGATAGTACCTTTTGACTTGTTTAAAGCTTTTGCTGCGTTTGCCTGCGATCCATGCTTAACCAAAGCATCAATAACATCAGACTGTGAGCTTGTATTGCAAAACTCTTTTAGTTCTTCGTAATTCACTTTTCTGCACCTTATAAACTAAAAAACCGCATAAAGCGGCACTTATAAGCTATCAAACTTCTTAAGGAGTTTATTCACTTTACTCTCACTAAACGAATTAACCTTATGTTTAATTAATTTAGATTTTAAATAGTGCAAATACTTTAACTCGTCATCTGATAAACTTTCATTTTTCATGTGATCTTTGTACCATCTATCAACGTCTGAACGTAGCATGTCTTTTTGGATTGAGCTTAACTCTTGAGTAATGTCTTCTTTTAAATTATCAAGCTTCTTATCGGTGTTTTTTGTTTTGCAAGATAGGCTAAACCAAATAATAGCACTAGTGATTATTGTTAAAGCAACCAGGCCGACCTCAGTTGAATGCATAATAAATAAATTGTAATATTCGTTAAAATACATGATGGAGCTGCCTACAATTGCAGATAGAGTTCCCCATACAAAAACAATATCTTTTACATTTTTAGTTATTGATGAGATCTTTTCGTTAGGCACGGTTTATTCCACTTACAAAATTGTAATTTTAGTTATATTTTTGCTTTTTACAGCATTCATTAGTTTCTTATGGGCTTTGATACTCATAACCATATCACCATCTTTTTTGTCTGTGCCAGTTGCAATGCAGCCTTGCAGCTCTTCAACTCTATTGGCTGGGTGAATAAGTATTAAGTTTCTTGCTTTTTCGCTGGGATAGTGGCTAACAGTTTTACCTATTAATGCATAGGTATCTAGCCTACCTTTGTACTTGTGGTATTGTAAATCATAAATACCTTCTGGTATACAGCTAATGTTTGCTGCATTATCAAGCCACGGACGTTCAAGCGAATAACAGATAAAGTCACCATCAACATAGATAGAGCCGATGATCTGCTTGTCTGTAAACTCCTGGCGCTCTAACTTCATTTCACTCATTTCTGCTTTCCCACTTTTCTGCTTTCAAGGAAGCCGCCACCGAAATAAAATCCAATTATAGTAATCATGATCTCACCTAGCCACATAGAGTTAGCAAACTCTTTGGCTTTTTCAACGCTTTCTATGTCAATAACGCCATACATCGCGCCAAGTACACCATTAAGCATAATAAACACGAAAATGAAGGTAAATGCAAGCGCTATATATCTTTGCGCAATTTTAAAAGGTTTGTATGCATTAAGCAAGTCAACTTTAGCTTGTGTTTTAGCCTCAATTAGCTTTGCTTTATTTTCAGCAACTTCTTCTGCGCTAGTGAATGACTCATCAATTAACTCTAAGCCCTTATTGATAACGTCTTTACTTCCAAATATGGTTGATAAAATACCAAGCATTTAAAATCCTTTCCAGGCCATTAGTTTGTCAAACTCACCTGACATTAGTTTTTTCTTCATTACTTCGTTGACTTCATTTGTGTCTTCCCAAGTCAAACCAGCTTCTTTAATCCAATCGTTTAATAGGTTCATTGGAACACTTCCAACAAATTTATAATCTGATCCAAATTTATTAATCTCTGAGCGCTTTATATCTTCTACTCTAGCAATAGTGTCTGAATTGTCGTAAGTCTTTTGATGAATTATTTTATCTGTCTTGTGATCATAGATCATCTTATCTGCAATCTTCATATATACCTCGAATTTTAAGTAAAAAAAAGGGCGTAATTAAACGCCCCTTCATTATACCTTACTAAAGCAATTAAGCAGTAGCGCAGTCTGCAACAATACCGTTAGCTGCTTCGTTCTTACATACTAGTGTAAGTTCAGTAACAAGCTGACGTGTTGTAGCATCACCAGTTTTAGCAAGCTCAGTGTTCTTCATAGGACGTAGCTCAGCAACTTCCCACATATCATCCTGCATTACTAATACATCGCGACCACGTACTAAACGTGAAGGCATGAATGATACTGAACCCCAAGGTGTAACATAAACATCAACCGCATTAACGATTGCGTTAGTTCCGCCAACTGAAGCACCGATTGTAGAACGCTGGTTGTTCATACCAGTAAATCCTAAAGCGATGTTCATCTGGTAAGCAGATAGATAAACCGAATTAGGTGTACCGCCTTCTTCCCAAATTGACTGCATTACTGCATCCATATCAGCTTGTGTAAACGCTGAAGTATCAGAACCGTCAGTACGTGCATCAGTACCGTTTCCAGCAGGTGCAGCACCGCCAGTACCTAAGTTAGCTTCGTTAGTTGCAATAAATGCGCCAACACCAGCTAATTCACGTGCAGCAGTAGAGCTACCAGCTTCGCGTGCGTTGTTATCAAGTAAAGCTTTTTCGATATCTAGCTTGATTTCTTTAGCGATCTTCATTGTCTGGTATGCAATCTCTTTTGCACGTCCAGCTTTTTTAAGACCTTCATCAGTATCAGGAATTGATACCGCGCCTTTAAAGATTTGTGTGTAGTTACCCTGGCGAACTGCAGCAGTACGAGCTGAAGCAACTGTTGTATCACCTTCAATGTGAGCATTAGCGCCTGCAGCACGTAGTGAATCAGTCATCCACTCGTGGTAAGTGTTAGTTGCTTTTGTCTTTTTACATTTAGACAAAAAAGGAGTTTCTTCTGGTGAGATGTTATAGATTACATCGCGTAAATCTTCGCGAATACCAGTAGCATCATAAGAATCAAAAGTGTTAGTTGGCTGTGCCATAGTAATATTCCTTGTATTAAATTACTTTAAAGTTGGATCTAAAATCAGTGATAGAGCATCGTCAATACTTCCGCTCTGTCTTAGTTTTGCAAGCTGTGACTTGCGCTGCTGACCTCTACCCGCAGTTTTCTTAACACCTGCCTTGATTGGCTTCCTAGCCCTTTTAGACTTTTCAGCTACAATCTTTTTACTATCACCACCTTGCGACTTTAACCATAAGCTTGCGTAGTATAAAGTTTCCATATCTCTATGTGACGTTATCTGTGCAATCTCTTCTTTGGTGTACCCTAGCTTTTCCGCTGCCGCTGTTAATGATTCTGAAAAAGCTTTAGCCTTCTCTGGATCTTTTAACTCTGGCAGCTTTTTAACTAGCTCTTGCGCTTCAGCTTGAGCATATTGCGCTCTAAGTTGCATATCTGCCTGGCTCTGTCTTTGGAGCTGTTCAGTAACTTGACCAACTTGTGCGTTATACTCTTGCATTTTCTTTGAGTAAGACATTTGAGCTTCGTGCCATCCAAACGGATCATCACGGAACGCTTCCATATCTGGCTCTTTTGGTGGTGTTAAAGCACCTGCTTGAACTTGCTGCACTAGATTTTGCAGTTCTTGTCGTTCTTGCGTAAGGGCTACATATGCAGATTCCGCTTGTTTTTTTAGTTCAGCGTTTTCTTGCATGCCCTTTTGTATAAACTTCTGACCAGAATAACCTCTCTGCAACTCGTCAAGGGTTACCTTTTGCTCTTCTCCATCCACTTTTACAGTGTAGAGATTATTATCAGGCTCTTGCTCGTCTTCGTCCGTTTCTTCTGAATCTTCAGCATCTGCATCTTCTTCTGAATCGTCTGAATCATATTCATCTTCTTCATCGTCTTCTGCATCAACATCATCTTCGATGTCATCACCATCATCAGTTTCGCTTTCTTCCTCAGCTTCATCAATAACGCCCTCGTCTGGGTTAGCCATCTCTTCTTCGGTTTCTGCTACTTCATCAAATTGCTCTTCTGGCTGTACTAATAAGTCAGCCGCTTGGTCTAATGTTAAGACCTGGTCTTGCGGTAGTGTCGCTTCCACGGTGCACTGCTCCTAAGATTATTTATTTGTTTGTTTTTTATCAAATACTGACTCTTCTGCTAAAACAGAATGAATTACAGCCTCGATTTCTCGTAATGCTAAAACAATATTGTGCGCTTTGTCAATAGTTATCTCATCTGAATCGCTTGATAGAAATACTTCTACCTGGCGACTTTTTACAATTTCCATCAACTCAATAAAAGTATCGTCTTTTGCAAGCCGCTTATAACGACCTGCTTTATCCTTAATGCCTTCCATTAATATCTAGCCTGTGTTGCTGCTGCTGTTGGCTGTTGGTCCGCATAACGTGGCGCATCTTGCATTCGCTTAATACGTTCTACGTCTACTGCTGTTCCATACTTGCCTAAAATCTCAGCCGCTTCTGTTAATAGCTTTTGATCAAGCTCATCACGTTTACGGTCATCTTCAGCGATTGCTTTCTGTGCATCTAACTGAAGTTTTAGCATGTCGCTTTGTGCTTTAGCTTGTGCCTTGATGTTTTCAGCTTCGACCAATGCTTGAGCATGCATCATTGCTGGATCTGCTGGAGGCTGTTGTCCTTGAGCCTGCTGCATCTTCATCATCATCATTTGCTGCTCAATCTCTGGTGTCATTGGTGCATAGTAACGGTCACTATTGCGATAACCACCAAGCGCTAGAATATCTGATAATGTGTTTCTAATATTGGTCAAAGATACGATGCCGTTCTGCGCTCCGTATGCCTGGTAAATGCTCATTTGCGTTTGCAAGGTTTGACCTAATGCAGCGGCTTTCTGATCATCTTTGCCTGTGCCAAGCCCTACATTGATTCCTATGTGCATGTCAGTATTCCACACTCTAGGATCAATAGGTACAAATCCTGCTCCAGACAATCTAATCATCTCTTCTTCTGGTGAGTTTTTGACTAGAATATTAAGCATTAGCTTAAATAATCTCTTCATACCACCTTCTGCAAGGTTTCTAGCAATTACCTCAACCTGCGCTTCACCAGCACTAGCTGTTAATTGTACCGCAGTTGCTGTTGTGTTCTGCAAGGCATCTGGATCTAGTCCGTTTGATGCTCTTGATACACCTGTTTTCTGCTCAATTATTTGGTCGTAGTATTCCAAAGCGCCTAACGTCTGACCTGCCACGAATGGTACAGCCATCTCTTGTACAGCACCTAATTGGCGCATTCTAACGATACCACCAATCTCATTATTCAATAAGTCATCAACATTCACCTGACCTTCTACCATTGCTAGTCTTGGTGAGTTAGTCATAGCGATATTGTCTAATACACCACGCAACATTGAAGTAGCAGCATCTTGATCATTAACAATTAAATCTGCAATTGAATTACCAAAAAATGCGTGTGGCTCTGGATCTGACTCAAATACAGCAAACGGAATCATTGTGCATGGCTCGTAATCAAGCAACTGGTAATCACCACCGCCAAGCGTAACTTTATATAGCTGGGCTATTCCCGTTCCGTCAACATCCATCTTAATATAGGCTTCAGTAACTGCAACCATCTTCATTGAAGGATCGATATTATTCTCATCTTCTCCTTCCATGTTATCCCAGCCACGTCTTTCTAAAGCTTCAGCTTCTGCCATCGTATCATTATTTGAGATGTTTGATAGCTCAATCACATCATCGTAATCAAAGCCCATCTGCAATAAATCACCAACTCGCATTTCTGTTCTGTGGCCGCATACGTAACAATCATCAATGCTTGCTGCTTCTCGGTTTACAAAGAATTCTTCTGGTGGAACTGATTCAATTCTTAAAGTTCCGCATTCCTTCTTGCGCATTACTTTAACGCTGTACTCTGGAACTTCTGCCTCGATACCAAACTCATTTAACTCAAATCTGAATTCTGAATCTTGCTCGATAATTTCAACATCATCTTCTTGAGCGATAACCGCAAGCTCTTGCTCGGTAAGGTTAGTTAACTCATAAATCTCTGATTCTGTGTAATCATCCCAGTAGCACTTTACAATGCCAGACTTCTTTAAAAGCGCATCATGAATCGCATCAGATAAAACTCTGTAGCCGTTGCTTTCATTGAACTTATAATGTATGTATTTTGTAGCTGTGTCAGCTTGACCAACCTGGTCAGGCGACTTAGGCACGTACTCAACAAAGTTCTCGTTTGATAAGAAAATGCGCATAAGGCTTGGTTTGATAGAGCGAATAGTATCACGTACCTTAGTAGCAACTACTTTTGATCGACCTTCTTCATGACCAATGCTTACATCACCGTTATAATACTTTTGAGCCTTAATTCGGTCATGTGCAATCTCACCTTCGATGAAATTCAAAGCATCTGTAACTGCATCTCTTGCAATGCTCTCAATCTCATCGTCCGTCAATGGTTTTAAATCTGCCATTTAATCAATCCTTTTTCTGCTTGCGCTTTCTGGAAATCTCACGCTGTAAAAACTCTTGCATTGCATTATAAGCTTTTTCTTGTGTATCTTTCTTACTAGATTTACCAATTATCGCACCAAATGCTTTTTTAGCCGCTGGTACTGTTACCCCATCAGTTGCAACATCTGCCATGTCCATTAAGCTAGGCGTACCACTTTCAGCCTTAAATGTTCTGCTTTTTACATCTGGAAAATAAACACTTAACTCATCACCAAATGCTGCTAAGTCATGTATGTTATCACCAAACTTACCGCCATACGAGCTACCAAACTGATCTGTAAGATTTATTAGCTCGTTCAAAGTGTTTCTAGCTTTGTAGTTTGATGACAGCTTTCTTGACTCCTGACCAAGTATCGACCCCGCGTTTGGAGCATCTATATCAAATTGCTTTCCAGCAATCTTAGCTAAAGGCTCTAAAACTTGCAATGCTTCTGAATATGTCTGGTTTGCTTTTCTGTAATTATCAGACTGAAATTGTAAAGACTCGTTTAAACCTCTTTGCAATCTCTTGAGTATTTGAACCACATCCTCTTCTAAGTTTGATTGCTTACTACCCCACGGAACTTGCTTTTGAATAAACTGCTTTGCCTTATGTACATCATAAGCAGATTTAGGTTGGTTTCTTGTCAATGTACTAACAACCCTCTTTATAAGGTTTTTTGCAGTATTTTGCTCAAGTATCCACGCGTTATCTGTGATCAAGTCAATATCGCCATTTTCTTTAAACTCAATCTCAACACCTTTTTCACGCAAATCATTAAGAAATTGGTTTACAGCACTACCATGCGCTGGTGGCGTTTGCTTCAACTCTTGTTCAGCAACTCTTTCAATTTCTTCACCAGCTTTTTTTCTAGTTGCATTTACAAAGCTTACACGGTTTTTTAGCTTTTCACCGACCTCATCAAGGTAGTGCATATACTGCGCTTTTGATGCGTTATTGCTAACCTCTTTATGAGTTTCTAGCATTCTAAGCATGCGCATATTATCTTCTGGTGATGCGGCTTTAATAGCTGCGATACTTCTTGGTCTAAAGCCCAAACTCTCAACATTTACTGCTAACGGATCTTTAACAACGCTTCCATCGACTAGCTCGTAAGATGATCTTTCTGCACTGTATGGGTTATCCATTATAGTTTTAGCTGTTTGGCTAATAGGAGCTGGAGCAATCTCACCTGTTACTCCCGCTTCCCTACCAACACCAAATTGAGCTCTAGCAACTTCTTTTGCTCCACCAATAACATCTTCTTTAATTGCAGATGCTCCAGCACTTAACGGTGTTGTTAGCGGTTTTAATGGATTAAGAAATGTTGATGGTGTCATTTGTGCTGACATTGATGCAGCCTGTATAGGTGCTGTAATCTGATTGACTGGTAAACCAACCAGAGCTTGAAATGGTGCAACCACTTCTGCAATGTTACGCATGTATTCCTGACCAGCAGGAGTTTCTGGCATAAAAGCTTCAGTGCCTTTTTCTATAGCATCTTGTACGTGCTTCTGTGACTCCATTGCAGCTTGTTGCTCTCCAATAGTTCCGTTTGCAAGTTGGTTTGCAATGGCTTCTAGCGAGCCTTTCAAGTAAGCAACCGAACCAATAACAGCACCTGCACCAGTGCCAAGCATTGCTTCTCCAACGCCTGTCATTTTTTCGCCAAATGTATAATCGCTTTCCATTGGTGGCATTACATCATTAGGAATCTGCACACCAGCTTCGGTATCAAAACCTTGACTATCTTGTCCACGAACAATATCAATTAGCTGTTGTTCAGCTGGCTGAGCTGTTGTAGCACCAGAATTCCTAACAATCGCTTCCAGCTGCTCTTTTGTTAATGCGTTTTGAGCCATGTCGCTACTTCCCTTGCTGTAGTTTCTTTATATCTTGTTCAGAATATCCATACCGTTCTTTTAGCATTTGCATGGCTTGTTCTGGATTTGGTAAGCCGTTACTTCCATTACCACTTGCTTGTGTACGTGCGGCTTCTGGTATTGTTCCAAACATTGCTTCGGTAACTACATTTCTGTTTTTACGTTTTTGATCAATAATAGCCTGCGTATCACCTGGCTCTGGAAAAAACTGCTTATTGTAACGATCAAACTCATCGCGGCCAATAGCTGCCCCAGATTCTTTTCTTAAAAGTGAATTTATAAACTCACTCTTTGCCTGCTCATACATCTTAAACTTTTCAGAAGTTAAAAAGTTATCAAACAATGGTATTCCGCTTGCTAAAAACTGTTTAACGCTTGTTCCAGACTGCTCAACGTTTGCAATAATGTTATTTGCACCTTGCATTCTGTTAGCAAAAATACTTGTATTTGCCTGTCCTTCAGTCATATCTATTGAATCAGTTCCGCCTTGCGTAAAACTTACTGATCCGTCAGCATTAACTTTAACCTGCATTCCTTTTTTTCCAGCACCAGCGTTAATCATAAATTGCTGATACTCTTGAGTTCCTGGAATAAGACCAGCGGCACTTGCTCTTGCATTTAATGCAGCAATTGGGTCTTTGTCTGGAGCGGCTATTTGACTTAACTGGTTTGTTGCTGTATTTATTGAATACGTTTTATCATCATCCAAGCCTGTTATACCGTAATTCTGCTTCATAAATGAACCAGTACCAGTAACGTATTTTTCTTGCGGCTTTTCAGCTGCATTCACTTGAGTTACATCACCTGTAGCTTGATTGTACTTGTAAACCGCATCTGGGCTTAAACCTGTAATATTAAACTTGCTTGATAAGTAAGATCCGCTTCCAGTTTCAAATTTATCTGTAGTTTTACCAGATTCCTTGATGTATGCTGAATAGATTTCTTTAACCATTTTAGGGTTATTCATTACCATTTGAGCATACTTTTTGGCCACTGGGCTACCATCTGCTGCTAAAGCCTTCATAACACTGTCTGCTGACTGTCCAACCGATTTATTCTCACGAATAGTTTTAAGGCGACTACTTAAATGTGATGCAAGCCCTTGATCTGGTGTCATACGCATAGTATTAAAGGCTAAAGCTAAACCTAGCATTTTTTCTTCATTGCCAAACATCTTCTTAGCGCCATCGGCCAACTGATCAAAGAATGACTCTTTTTGTGTTGTATCTTTACCTTCAGCTTTATCTTTTTCAATATCAGCATAAACTTTAGCGCCATGCTCTACACCTTTAAATGCTTGCAAACCTTCATTAAGCTCTTGTGTGCTAACGCCAAACTCTTTAACCTTATTTTCATCGAGCGCAAAGTCACTTAGTTCATAATCAAGTGTAGGCTTATTAAGATTATCTTGCATTGCAAACTGACTAGCTTCTTGTGCCATAGCTTGCTGTGCGTAAGAATCTGGCTCAGGATATTGCATCTGTGGCTGTTGTGCTGGCATTACTTCTACGCCACCACCAGTTTGCACACTTTGCTCACCAAGCAAGCCATCTCTGATCATGCCAATTAAGGATTTTTCAGCCATCTTAGTTCCCCATCATTTTTGCAAGCAACTGATCACGTGTTGGCTGTCCACCAATTACGCTACCCATGCCACCGCCTTGAATAGCGTTCATAGCTGAGCTGGCATTAATTCCTGTTGGTAGCATCACTGGAGCAGCTTGTGAGCCTCTAGGCGTGCCTAACTGTGGTTTTAGCTGTGCTTGTTGTGATTGACCTGCTCCACCTGACATGCTTTTAGCGATTCCGCTTACCATAGATTTATAGTCAAAGTCACTACCACCACCACTCATGATGTCGTAATCTTCATTTAAAATACCACTTTGTGCTGACTGCCCATCTAGTTTTACTTGCCCAAAGTCTTGCGATGATCCTTGTGGTGCTACGCCAAAATCTAACTGACCTGCTGGCATATTGTTATTAGTTGCAACTTGCCCCATCTGCACACCTTGTGGCGGATTAGGAACGGGCGCACCAGTTCCGCCTAGTGCGTTAGAATCAGCAATATCAACACCAAAAGATGATCCTGGTTGCTGGCCTGGCATATAACTCATGATTGTATTAAAACTCATTACAATGCTCCTTTTAATTCTGGATGTGCGTAATTCACCATTAGGAATCCGCTGTCATCTTGCATAACTGCATCTGGTACAATCTCTTGAACCTCTTGTGCAATAACGCCTTTGGTGTATGAATCATCGCTGTAACCCATATCATCAGCCACATCATTCCACTTCCATGAATAAATCTTAATTCCGTTATCTAGCTTACCAATTGTTTTCAAGCCTTTCTTTAATCTAATATCAGAAAAAGCTGCAGCAACTGTTGCTCCAGTGGTTAGATAATCAAACAATCCAGGCTCTTTAGTAGATGTTGTTGTTTGACCATAAGGTGACGAACCTAATGCTTGTGACATCAGACTTAGCTGCGCGGCAGGATATTGCGTATAAGCACCGTACTGACCTTTTGCAGCATCAATAAGAGCTTGTTGTAATGCTTGCTGTTGCTGTCCTTGCTGTGCTAGGTTAGATTGAATATCTGAACCATAGCCATAAGATTGCGCACCTAAAGCACCTAATTGGTTTGCAGCACCTAAACGCTGTTGCGCACCTGATAATCCTGCTGCTTGGTTTGCTGTAGCTGCATTAAAACGGCTTGCAATATCTGCTTGAGCCATCTGCTGTGCATTCTGAAATCCAGCTTGTCTTAACCCTGAAGCCATCTGTGCGCCTTGACGTGCAAACGCTTCGTTAGATAATGCTTGCGCAACACCTTCACGGCTTCCACCAAATGCACCTGCCTGAGTAGCTTGAGCGCCAATTTGGTTTTGCTGCATTAAACGCTGACGCTCTAAGTCTTGCATTGACGTATCAATAACTTGTTGCGTATATGGGTTTTGATATTGTGAAATATCTGTTGTAGCTAATTGCCCAGCCTGAACTTGTTGTGGCTGATACATCATTCCTGATGCAGTTCCAGCTAAAGCTCCTTTCTGTGCGCTTGCCGCTTGTGTCATTGGATCAGCGTTTATTGCGCCACCATATGCTCCTGCACCAGCCATAGCTTACTCCTTATTTATATAGATCTTCACGAATTTGCGCAGTTCTAGGATCGCGTTTTGCAGCTTCCTGAACGGCTAAATCGTACATTGGAATAGATGAATAACCAGTAAAACCACCTTGTGTAACTGTTTCTGGCATTCCTTCAGTTGGCGATAACTCACCGTAGCCTTCTGGCATCATGCCGAAAGCGTTTGCTGTATTTAAATTCATTCGCATTGCAGCTTCCTGTGTAGGATTGTATGCTGCTACATCAATTCCAGTCCACGGCTGATACTCCATCTTCTGTACTGTTTCAGCTCGTTCCAGGTTACGAATTGTTGGATCACGTAACCATTCTGGAATCTCTGTTGATTGTGTCTGACTTCCGCCTTTTCCACCGCCACCTGACATATTAAATCTCCAAACTTAATGTTGTAAATACTGGCTTATAGCCATGACCTTTTAAAACCTTTTCCCAGCCCTTTCTACCTGCGATTGTCATATTCTGACAACCTTGGGCTTCACCCCATACTCTTGCCGACTCGTTCATATTAACAATCTCTTCCATTGAACCGCCTGCTAAAAATACGTGTAATACTTTCTTTTTAGGAAAAACAATAATCTCTGTTATAGCGCAAGCTGTTTCTGCGCTCCATAGCTGCATATGCCCTGATAACACACCTTCAACAACATCCTCAAAGTCATGCGTTCCACCACCATACGCAAGCGCATCTTCAATCCATTTCTTGCATCTGTCTAGCTCGCTGTATAAGGCTTTATTTCTATCTTCCATTAACCCTTAACCCTTTGTATAGACATTGTGACTGACGGTGTAGATGGTGCAAATGCTGTTGCTGTAAATGCCTTTAAACTTCCACTTGTACTGCTTACCGCCCACATTGCGTTTATTGTATCACCTGCCTCTACTGTAAACAAAGCTGATTTACTTACTGGGCTTGTTCTGCCATTATCATGCGTTGTGGCTCTTGTTGCTCCTAGTGGTACATCTTGCCCATTTAATCTAGGAAAAAAGTAAAACGTAACGGATGAACTGGATGTTGAGTACACTTGCGCAGTAAATGATAGGTAATAAGTACCACCCTCATCAAATGTAATATCAGCCCCGTTTATAGTAAGACCCTCATGCGCTCCACTAAACTGTATTGGATATGCTGTATCAATGCTTGCAGCGGTTATATCACTTGTGTTGTATAAAAACCCTTGACCATCACCAAGTAAAACCTGCCGCCAGACACCATTCTTTGAAACCACTGGATAACCGTTTACATTATCCCACATGAGCATAGCATCATCTTTAATAGACTCGCCAAGCGACTTGAACTCTAACCTAGATGTTGTGCGCTTTAAAAAGTCATTAAGGCGTTCACCCCATTCTTTCCAGGATGAACCGCTTGGAGGCGGTGGAAATCTCATCGACCACCACCAGCCATAGCTTCTACACGCATAGTGCCAACACCCCATTTTTTATTAGGCGTTGCATCAATTCGCATTCTAAATTGTCTGCCTGTAAATCTAACGCTTGTCGGATTTGTCATAGAGTAAGCACCGTGACTTGTTTCTTCTCCATTTGGATAAAATCTAGTTTTAAATGTTAGCTCTACGTCACCCTGGTTAATCTCATCAGGAATAACCTTAGTTACTTTCATTACTTGATCACCATTGCCTAAACTAATAGGTGCTGACTCAATAAAGCAATCATAACCATTATGGTTATTACCGTACTCATGATAGTGCAAGTTGCCTTGGTTGCAAGCAAAGATAGGATAACGTTGCGTACCAAAACCAACCGCTGCAGATCGTCCTAAATCCCCAAATGACCATGTGCTGTCTTTATAGTTAAAGCTAACATATGAATCATTCTCAATCGAGCCTTCTGAAGCATAGAACCACCACACTTCCGAAAACTGAGATAAATGCACGCCATATACCTGCGTAATTTGACCGCGGTTAATATTCTTAAATACACGCCCCCTGACGTCACAATTTAATTCTTTAGGCTCTGAGCCATCAAACACGTAAAAACCGTTTGTACCCATCCAAAATGCGATGTTATCCACTGAAATAATGCTTTTTGGCGCGTTAGTACCGCAAGCAGTACCTACACGCTGAAAACCGTATACGTATGGCGAGCCTTGATACGTTGCAATGTGAGCATCTACATCCGTAATGATTAACGCTCTACCGCGTACACGCACACCGCCCTGAATAGCGCCAGATGTTTGCAGTAAAATATCACCAGCTTCATTTATATCTGTTGCCGTCCAATCAGTGTTATTTTCTCTATCGCACCATGCAACTTTGCGCGGATCGCCATCAGCACCTAGTGCAAAGATAAAGCGCTCTTCTGTTACAAGCATTGCTTGGTTTTCTTCTGGTGAGTTAGCAATTTGAGCGGCAGGTACAACTGGGTTCAATGCCCATTCATACAGTTTGCCGTCAGCAGTTGAGCAGGCTACCAAATATTCGCCCCAGTTATCTAATGACCATGTTGTTGCTGGTTGATAACTACTTGCTGCTTCTCGCTGTGTACCGTAAGCAGATGATCCAAACGTATATCCACCAAAACCATTGTTTAAAGCAGCGTTTAGATTGCCCTCTATCAGTCCAGTAGGCGTAATGTCATTAACTTGGCCTGTAGATGAAATGTAATACAATGTATTATAGTTTCCCGCAGCAATGTTAATATTTGCAGAGTTATCCTTCCAAACGTGCAAACCTCTAGCTGGGGCTGACAATGCGTCTTGAGTAAAAGTCAACCATCCACCAACTGGCTTCATAGTGCCTTCAACCCACCGAACCAATGAACCATCTCGCCATCTGTTCGATTGCTCATACTCTGTACCGTTTTGGTACATTCCTGGTGGAATATCTAAAGGTATCAGGCTCATAGTTATAACTTCATAATAAATGCTAGTTTGTAATACTTACCGCGCGTATCTACTGTGTGGTTGTGGCTACCATCTGAACCAATGCTGTGTGAATGGCCTTCGTTTCCGCCTGCTGATTGTACCGCACCAGTAGATAACCTTGAATACTGTGCCTCGATATCTGCTGCAGAAACTTGGTTTGGAACATCAGTTCCACTTAACCCATTGTTTACAGTACCGTATCTAGTGTTTATTGAATGACCATGAGCAGGAATCTGTGCAATTGTTAGTGTATGTGATGCTGTAGAACCTCCATGACTATGTGCGCCATTGCTTGATGTTGTCGCTGTGTGACTAGATCCGTTTGCACCTCTAGCATCAGCAGTATCACCCATGATAAAGCGATCACCTAAATCAGGCGTACCATTAGCACCGTTACATAACGCCCATCCGCTTGGAATATTAGCGTTAGTACCTGACCACATACTGATCAAGCCGCTTGGAATAATTTGCGCAGCAGTTAAGCCGTTAAGAGTAGCTGCATCACCAGTTAGATCACCAGTAACATTACCAATCACATTACCAGTAACATTACTTACAATGCCGTCTGAGAACGTTTTAACACCTGCAATTGTTTCATCACCAGTATTATTGACCTTGCTATCTTCAAGCGCTTTAATTTCTGTATCTGCGCTATCCCAGTTGTCATTGAGCTTCTCACCCCAGGTGTCTTCAGATGCACCAATCTCAGGCTTAATAAAGCTGTAATTAGTGGTATTTTGATCTGCCATTTTACTATTTCCTTTTTAAAATGGATTATAAACTAATATGCTGGTAAATCAAACCTAGCATCACACAACCTCTCTCATTAGTTTACGTTCTGCTAGTTCAGCAGCATACTTAACCTTTAAAGGCTCTACATCTACACCTTCAAGTTGTAACTCAGAAATCTTAGTAACAATCCAATCGGTAGATGATAGATAAGCTTTGGCCTCAGATGCTTTCTCTTGAGCTTCATGGTCAACAAAAACATACTTAGGTAGAACAGGCTGCTCAATCGGTTCAAAGTCTGCACGAGTAAACCCATACTGTTCAATTAGTTCGTTGTTTTCAGCTGCAACCCACTTCTTGAGTTCATCATCTTTTCTTGTATTAAACAATGAGCCTTTTAGTTTATCTAAAAACTGTACATATTTATCTGTACCTTTTAGTGTATCTAAGTCTTTTTTTGTGTTAATTATTGTCATTTTAAATCTCCAGTTCAAGTTTTAATTTTAAGTTGTGTGCGTTGCTCCATTTAACATGGCCTAGCCAAGATGCTTTAAACTTTCGCAGTGCCTCTACATCATTTTGCCTAGTGTAACTTTTTATCTTTTGTTTTGCACGTTGCACAGAATCTTTACGAATGAGCTTGTAATCTCTCCATATCCGATAGCCAAGAAAATTAATTCCTCTGATTGTGCTACTAGTTTCCCAGTGACTTAAACTCATGCTCATTTCATCTAAAGAAAACTTTTCAATCTTCTTTTGCAGCTCTCTAAGCTCTTCTAAGGAATCTCCTAGTATGACCACATCATCCATGTACCTTGCCCAGTCGCGTAAACCTAATTCATAGAACAGAAACTTATCAAGTATGTTTCCGTAGATATTTGCTGATAATTGACTTGTTAGCCAACCTATCTTTACTCCAACACCATCACCTAAAAGTAATCGCAGAAGGTCTAATGTTTTTGTACACTTAATCTTCTTTTCAATTTCTTGCATTAGCCTAGATATTACAATAGATGCAAAATATTTACTGTAGTCTGTCTTTAAAAAGAACTGATAGTTTTCTTTTCGTAGCTTACTTTGTATAAACTTAACGCCGCCATGAGTTCCTTTACCTTCTCTGCAAGCATAACTGTTTGGTAAGAAGGTATTATCAAATATTGGAGTTATCACATTACATAAAGCATGCTGTACCAGCCTATCACTGAACTCTAAAGCCTCTATAGACCTCTTTTTTGGTTCATAAACATAAAATTTTCTACTAGGTTTTAGCTGGTACTTACCACTAATAAGTTCCTGCTGTATTTGCAATAAATTAAGCTCTGCATACTCTTTAAAACGTAAGTATCCAGTAGTTGTTTTCTTACCATTAGATGTTTTTCTAAAAGCTTCCCTAAGATTATCCATGTCGACAATTTTGTCAAATAGATTCCCTTTTCTTTTTGTCATAAAGTCGGCACCACCTTTCAATAATTTACTAGGTGTTCTACCGAACCTAGAAATGTATTCCCCGAAGGAGGATAAAAATGGCTGACCATATAGGTCGGGGGATAACGCCGTAGCATATTACCCACCGAATAAAAAATCGTCACAAGCGGAACGCAGCGAGATGTTGTTGTTCGAATTAGAAGCTGAGTTGTTCCAGTTCGAAGAACGAGAACCAGCGTTCACGCCATTGTTCCAGTTCGCACCAAGGAGCGAAGCATTGCCCATTTTTACCCCTGTAATTTCTTGCTCTTAATCCATGCACCAAGTATCGAGCCAACCTCAGACATAATAGCTTGAGCCGTTTGTTCTTGATGACTTGTCATACATTTTTTAACTACAAGAAATCGCATCCAGTAACGCAAAGTTGATAGCTGTGCGTCAATTAAATATAACTTACTAACTTGCCTTGTTTTACCCGCAATAATCATGGTAGATGGTACAGATAGTAACTCTTCTAAAACCATGTTTCTGGCAATCCCATGTTTTCTTGGGATGCTTTGTAATATTGGATATAGATAGTGAATTAAGCGTTCATACTTTTCCACTATCAACATCTGACTGTTCATGTCTTTAATCATGCCACTCGCTTCCGCTCGTTAGTCAAGTTGCAAGTGGTCACAAGCGGAACGCAGCGAGAGGCTGCTGGCCGAATAAGAAGCTGAGGTGTTCCAGTACGAAGAACGAGAACCAGCGACCACGCCATCGTTCCAGTCCGCACCAAGGCGCGAAGCATTTGGTGCATTATACTCAGAACCAAACCCTTCCGTGTTAGCGTTCCAACCGCCTGTACTGTATGCACCACCTCTATCCTGCGCCCAAATCCACAAGTTACCAGTGGCCTGCATAACACCCCAACGTGATGTTCTTGATGCATCAAGGCCAGTATTAACTGGGTCACTGCCGCGAGATGTTGCTTCAGTAACACCGTAACAAGCTGCCATAAACTCAGATTGTGTAAATGCACGCTTACCGTAAACCGCTGCAATAGACATGGCTTCAAACCAAGTCAAGCTACCGTAG
>JGI11772J19994_1000040_pt1 | contig 26846 bp, 31 predicted proteins | sample Etolagsurwater0m_FD_19994 | JGI IMG/M metagenome (IMG submission 19994) | reverse complement strand
GATGAGGTAGACGCGCATGATGATGTTCCACCTGATGATGAGGTAGACGCGCATGATGATGTTCCACCTGATGATGAGGTAGACGCGCATGATGATGAGGTAGACGCGCATGATGATGTTCCACCTGATGAGGTAGACGAGCAAGATGATGTTCCACCTGATGATGAGGTAGAAAATATCACTTCTAAATCTAAAATACACCTTGACGGTATTATGGAATATGTCTCGAAATTATCAGTGAATAATGAAATACTACTTGCCAACTCTCGTAGTCGAAATAAAGAAATACAAGAATTAAAAAACACGATTGATAATCTTAAATTGCAGGTTGAAAATAACAATACTCGTTTAACGCAGCTTAAGAATCTATTAATTTAAATTAAATAATACTAATAATAAAATGCACTCAGATTCAATTTCTAGATGGACAAACGGCACGCGTATTTATTCGCCTGTATTAACTCGGGATAATATAACTAGTTATTATTATAAAAATAATTACTTTAATCCATACCAATTATTCTCGAGGGGTAGAAATATACAATCAATACCGTATATTAACGAAGAATTAAATAGTAATCATTTCAAACATATAGATTACAAACAGTTACAACCGACACCACCACCGAGGGTAGGTGGTGTTAATTCGTATATACAAACAGTGAATCATCATCGCGCTATATCTAAAATATATATATAAATTTTTATTATGTTATAAATAATAAAAATGAAACTAACGGAAAACTGGATTAATTCATCGATGATATATTTTGCTATATTTGGCGTATTAATAATTTCGCTATATGCTTATATGATGGGGCAGCTTGATATAATCAATTCAAAAGACGGTGGTGTCAATATTGACGAACCGGTAAGTAATTCAATGACGGGTATTTTATCTTTGGGAGTTATCATATGTACCATGACTATCACATATTACATCTTTTCGTCTGGGTCTTCTGATATGTGCAATTCAGATCAAAACATCCAAGTATTTTTAGGATTTACATTCTTGGTATCATCTATATTGATGTTTCTATCATTTTGGGCTAGATCGTCGCCATCGTTAAATGACAAGACCGCGAGTACGCAAGCTCAAAAAGCGGCATCTAATATTAAAGTGTCATTGGCTATAATAATCGGGGTTTCTATACCGTCGATTATATTGTGCTCTGTTTATTTAAGCGAATTATTCTCAAGTGTAATAATACGCGGTAGAAATACCAACCAAGACCCGGACATCGGATTTGAATACTGAGGATTAAAGAATGATTAATGTATTACGTATATTATTATCGTAAATCGAGTTACCCCTCGATATAATGACGACTTTTGTATGAAAGTCTGACAAAATACTTTTTATAATATTACAATTCAATACGTAAATCGCATATACTTCTATAAGGACCGTCCAAGTCATTGCTTTTACTAGGATTATAAGGTTTACCGTAACCTTTATGTCGTTTACCAATATATGTTAAATTATTTATAGAAGTAGGGTTGATCAGTTTAACAACTTTACCATCTATATCTATAAATAATCCTACACTAGAAGATTCCGCGTATTTACAATCGGTATTATTCCCACATCTTGTTTGCAATTCGTCTAAAATACTATTCGCTAATTTACCTGGTTTAGTAGCCCCGAACCCGTTTGCTACAACAATCGCATTAATTTCATATTCAGCATCGTCAAAATCAAAACGACCTATTCCTTCTCTTATAGTCGTTTCTATCTTATTTATTTCATTATTTATTTTGTTGATTGGTAAATCAGATTCTATATGATTTAAAAAAGCAAATGATCTGTAGTCGTTTCTCATTCTAATGTAAACGACTACCGATACACATCCCGAAATACCAGACGTACAAATTAATTTTAATTCACCGTTTGCTTTACATAAATCGAAAAAAGCACCCTCTTCCATGTTTACATAATACGAAGGAGTTAATTCTGGTATTTTCATTTGTTTCAAACGTATCTTAGTAGGCATTTTTAATCTATACAAATATTTTATTTGTATTTATATATTTTCATTTGCTGCTTCTTCAACTATATCTCTCATGATCGCGCATAAATTTGTTTCTATTTCCAATCTTGTTAATATAGCATATAAACCGTGGTATATACGATTGAATAATGTATACTTGGGTGGTAATAACCAATCATCTGTATAATATTCATTTTTTGTATTAACTATGTCTAACCAGTCCTCTGTAAACCGGAATGACGGATTAACTAACGGTTCAAACTGGTGTCTAAAAAATTCGTATATATATTCCTTAGCATTACCGTCTTTGAATTCCGTAGCTATACCAATTTCACTTATAGTCTGATAAAATAATTCTTTATTTTCATTCAACATACTATAATATAAATTTATCAAATCCTTTACTATAACATTGTCTAGTTCTACGATAGATCCAAAATCCATAATACAAAGTTTACTTTTATTTTTTACTAAAAAATTACCATAATGTATGTCGCTATAAAAACGTTTATGTTTGAAAATACCAGTGAATATAAATTCACATAATAATTTACCGATATTATTTTTTTCATCGGGTGTTGATTGACTATTGAATACGCTAAGACTCAAGCCATCTATGAATTCGCTGACCATAATAGTGTTTGATGATATTTCCTCAAACACACGGGGAATTATAATATTCTCATTCGTTTCCCACATGTCTTTGTGTTCTTTTTGATTTTTTAATTCCAAGTCATAGTCTAATTCGTCATATATTTGTTTAATTATTTCCTTTTCAACGTCTACGGATACAAAACTGTAAAGATATTTAGATACTAATTTAAGTAAAGCCAAATCATGATCAAATTGAAGTCTCAATCCAGTATATTGTGTTTTAATTACAACTTCGGTTGTCTCATCTGGTGTATTGTAAATACCTTTGTATAATTGACCCACCGACCCTGATTTATAAATAGAAGTGTCTACGATTATATTATTAAACGTATCTGTTTCTGCTAATAATTTTACAAAATCCTCGTGTGTTTTATCTCTTGAATACGGCTTGCATTCATCGAACAACTCAGAATCTATATGTTCCATAAATAATAGTTGACTGACTTTAGCTAAAATACCGCCGTAATTCGCCAGTACTTCAGCCAATACTTTCAACTGCATTACTTTGTCGTGGATTGTTTGTTTTCTATGCGTTGCATTCTTAATATAATGTGACATTATTTCTACGACTAAAGCAGACGATCTTTTAATAATTGCGAAGTTATTCATTTTACTTCTATAATTATATTTTTAAAATTATAATTATTTAATTGTGTTATACATATATTTTAATATTTTCCATGCTTGACATTGGCATATTACATCGCATAAATCGTCTTTTTTTTTCGTATTTGTTATAACATTGATTGTAATTTGATCATCTCTACTATTTAAAATATCGATTGCTTTGGTTATACACCATTTTTTTCTTTGGGGTTTGGTTTGACACTTGTATCTTGTAGTTCCTTTGGGTGTAGTATATTCTATTTTTCTAGCGCCTAAAACCTGTGTTTTTTGAAAAGCTGGAAATTCATATATGCATTTAGTTGTATTATATTTTATAGAAAAATAAGAATAACAATGCTGAGCAAGTTTAACAGCTGTTGGATTCGTCAGTTTTCCAAATAACATTTGTTGTTCGATTATAAAAACATCGCACTCGTTCCATAAATCAATATACTTATCCAATACAGATGTCATATTAGCGAAAATATACGGGCTTAGCTTGACATCTCCGTCGTGTGAAATATCGACTACTTCTAAAAGCACTACATTACCGTTTGTACACGTGTTTGTAATTGCATCTGATATAGGTTCAGATATTGTACCGTCTCTATTGTATAGTTTGGTATTATATGTAATTGATGTTATTTCATTTTCGTTAAATTCTTCCACGTAAAAAGCGAAGTTTTTTACTCCTATATCAAAGCTAGCACATTTCATATTTATTATATATCATCATGCTTTTAACTTATTTATTTTATTCTTCCCATAGGAACGTACCCGCTAACTGTAAATATAATATAGTATACGACACAAGCTGTCGCAAAAGATGCTAATAATGTAAACACAAAATTTCGCCATGATACTTTTTGGGTAGACTTTGGACTATCTTTTAAGGCACTGTTATCTTCATCATATTCTAATGCTAACTGTTCACCGCGTGTATAAAAAACACTGTGTGTAAATAAATATCCGACCAGCGCTGTTAAAGCAACTGCTGCTGAATTCGATAGTAATGATATATACCATATTGTTTCCGTATCACTTGGCATTCTATTTTTATAAATATATTTATAAAAATATTATATGTTAGATAAAATAGCGTTATCATGAGTAATAATTGTGTTTTCTATTTAGAAATGACTAATATTCCATCATTGCTTCATGGTGTTGATGATCCAACCCAAATACCAGTTGAATTTACAATTGATTTGAACAAAGACATAAAAGGTGGATCCATACGTAAATATAAGACTGTTAATGACAATCAATTTTATAAAGTATCGCTTGAAAATTTAGTGATACCTAATTTACCAATCGACTTCAATATAAACAACTACGACGTTAATAAACCATATGTTAATGGATTTAATTTACAATCATTTGACGATCATAAAAACGGTATAGAGGTGCTGCATAGTGGTGGTGGTTCGATCGAACTATTTAAACAGCACGACGATGCAGCAGAAAACGACGTAAAATTCCAAACATTCAATAAAGTTGATTCCTGGGCAACGGTCGATTCATCTAAGGAATTAGCAATCGCACCTGTTATCGAAGATGCTTTATACACATTGAAAAATGAATTTCCGGCTCCAAAAGTCGGGAAAAAGGCTGTTATTGAACTAAAACATAATTTGATTTCTGTCACTGGGAGTTCATCGACTCACTTTGATATCAAATATAGAGCATATATTATAGGTGGAAATAATGACGCGACGGTATTATTACAAAAAGGTACTGGATCCACCTCCACCACTGATATTGTATTGACAAATATTGGCACTGGATATACCGCTTTGCCAGAAATATATATTGTGGATACCGAAACCGGTGATCACGTGTCGTCATTTTTCGACTACGAGAGTTTAAAATATAAGTTTGTTTTACCCCAAATAATCACGTCAGGTACAGCGGGTTCTGGTTACACAGTCGAGGATGATTCAAGCGCAACAACCCCTATAATTTTACAGGATAAAGGAGTCGATACTGCTATATCAGTTGTTCCTTTATGGTCCGTGGATAGTGTTGAATCATTAAGTCAACCAGCTCATGACATTTCTTCTTTAAAAACACCTACGTTACACCCTAACACAGAGAACGATGACTTAGGAGATGATACAGGATTGATTACATTAAGTAATCCGGCGATGCGTTTTATAAATAATATAGGTCATCCATTTATACTACCGTATTTATATGTAAGTTTAACTAATTCAAGTACTAACGTAGTTAATTTCCTAAGCAATAACCCTTCTACCTGTGAAAAACATTTTAGAGTTTTAATAGATGACGAATCTTACACGAGACCTCATTTATTTTTTAGATCGTGCGCTTCTTGTATAGAATATTACACCGATTTAACATATCCTATAAAATTTTCTTTATTTTTACCTAATGGCGAACCGTTAAAATATAAACCTGTAAGCGATGATAAAAAGACAGATTGGAATCGTAAACAATTATCCGCGTTATTTAGATTCGAAACACATGAAAAATCTTCAGGGCAAATATGCATGAGACCTGATCAAATGTAATATAATTTGTATAGATTTATACTGTCTGTGATATACGATAAAGTATCTTGACCTGTACTATTTATTATGACCCCTAGATAAGTACCGCGGACCCAATTTCTAAAAAAAACATTTGAGTTGTATATTGTATGAACTATATACCACGCGTTTTCTTCAGTGACATGATTATCGTTAAAAAGGTCTGTCATTGTATCGTATGTGTTTTCCTCAAAACGTGTAACGTTATTAAAATCGCTAAGCGAAAACTCTACTTCGTTAGTCATCGATCTAACAAAATCTTTTTGAATAATCGTTTGAGGAGAACCAATATACCTCCATACATCGCGCATTTCCTTACGCATAAGGTGACACTTATTTGTGTACGATAAAGATTCATCTGATTTCATGTCAAAACATAAACAACATAAAGTGGCGACCACTATACCAGATCTACCATGACCCCCTTTACAATGTATAAACATTTTGGATGACGGGTATTCGACTAATATTCTAAATAATTTATATATAAACGACGTGAATGTTTCTTTATTAGTTGGAGTTTTATGATCGGGTATAGGAAAGTTTATATAATTTGTGGTTGTTTGATATGGTGTAATATGTCGTTCGTTGTCGGATGTCACGTTTACAAACCAATTATAACCTTTTTCTTCGAGTTCTAAAACTTCGACTTGAGTTGGATACGATCCGAAAATGGCTTTATCGTAAATAAAAAACGACGTCTTATTATATATATACATATGCGCTTTGATATATATAATTTGTATTTTAAGTATTAATTTCAATTATATTAGCCGTTATACTGCCATTTACTACCGCATTTTACGCATTCGGCATATGTAGTTGATGGTTCGTCAGCGGATCGAGATTGTTTAGAATAACTAAACACCCTTTTACTTTGGCATTTATTGCATTCTACAACGCCTTCTTCCACTTCGAATGGATTCTCTATGAATGATATTTGTTCTTGTATTTGATCGTTTATATCTTTTAGAATCGGATCTTTCCACGCGAATAATCCTTCTTTCAACCGATTTACAATTTTAACCAATGGTAATTTATTCGTAATTTGAAAACATACTTGATACAATATTGATTTATATAAATCCTCATTGAATATATTGTTTTCTATAGAGTTACAATATATAATATCGTTTAAAATCTTAATATTTGTAGGGTTCGATAAATATTTACCTAATACGACTCGTCCAAAATCAGCTGATGACATATCTTAAGAATTGTTATTGATTATATAAAATCATAATATATTATTAAATTCATTTTTATTGGTATTTAGAGACCTACACCAATATTATAAAATATATTATAAAATGATGAGATGCCCGCGTGATAATTGTATGTTGGTATATAAGTTAAAATCAGGTGAATATATAAATAATCCATATGTAAATGTAATTTGTGATATGTTACATGGAAATGAAACGACAAACGATGCCCAGGATAGAATCAACGAAACAAAATGTAACGCGATCAATCTACCTGTACGATTGCAACAATCTGTTGATATTTTAGAAATGATAACTCCCGTGTTTGTTGTTTTATATACCGGTATGGGTATGGAACGACAAATCAAAAATATATTAAAAAATAAATACGAACATATATTCATCACTATTAATTGAATCAAGTATAATAATTTTATATTATTTATAATATAAAATGTGATATTCCTTTCTACTAGCGTGCTTAAAAATTACGATGCAGGATCATTTGTCCTTTTAAAATAATTATATGGATTTCTCGACATAAAATCTTGTATATCGTCCATCTTCATTATAGTTGTGAAAAGTTTATGTATAGACGGGTATATTTCCAAAATTCCAGGTTCTAATTCATTTATAGTGTGTAATACGGCGGTGCAAACATAGTCTCCAGGCGTATAATTGTCTGTGTTATGTATAGTAGATTCTAAACCTAATAATAATTTATGTATTTTACCGTTTTTTATATCGAAAATGTTATTCATCGCATGTTCTCGGTTATTATCGTATTGTGCGCTAGATAACACGTTATTTACAGTGTTTGCCCATTCTATTTGTTGCTCCGATAATGCGAAATAAAAATCAGATTGAGGGTTCAAATTAAATTTTCTACATAAATATCTAACGATTGCGAATGTTTCTCCGATGTGTATATTTCCATCTGTTAAACAAGGTAGTTGTTTCCATGGGGATAAGTCAATATTAGATAGATTAGTCCACTCTTCTGTGGACGGCCAAGGATAATTACTATCGAAAGTAACATCTGATAATTTATCAAACCCCGCTAATAAAAACCCAATATACATGTTTCTAGCTCTCATACCACTCCAATATTTGAAAATAGGTTTGTCAGTTGTCGGGTCTGTTATAGGACTCATTGTTTATTTAAATAATGGGTTATCAAATGTTTAAATCTACTTTTTGTCTTTAATTGATCTATTATATAATTTTCTATATCATGTATTTTTACACTATAGGGAACTTCTATCAGTATAATTCCGTTATCATTGCATAAACGTCTTTTCATATCATCTCTATATTTTTGATTATAGAAAGAGTCTTTGGTTTTATGGAAAAACGGAATATATTCATAATGTTGACGACCGTTATATTCTACACCTAATTTTAACTTATCATCAAAACAATCTATTTCGAGATTATACATATTACCCGTTATATAATTCTTTAAAAAATCAGGTCTTGTTTTGCCAAAATCACGATTAAATATTTTGCGAAGTACACGTCGACACTCTATTTCACCTTTGCTATCTTTGCTATCTTTGTTTTTACTAGCAGATCGGAAATTATGTTTGCTTCTATTACCTAATAAATCGAATTCGTATATTTTTTTAATCTCTAAAGTCCCGCTTTTATTAGTAATATAAGAATAGATTGATAAACATATGATGACGATTATTGCCGTTATTAAACATATCATAAACCAATTTTTTTTAATATACCCTGCTATAAATGGTATCATTTATAACAACTACGTAAAATTATTTTTATCTATACTTTAAGTATTCCAACGAAACATGTGGATCGTTCAACGTACTTGTTTTAAATCTAAGTTGTCGTCCAATACTGTCTGCTAGTACTTCTCTGTTACGTAGGTCAGACTCGAGAAAGTCCTTTTCGTTTTCAGTTCGAGATAACGACACTGATTCATTACGTAGCGGTTTTAAAGTAGAACCTTTTAAACCGCTACTGAAATCGTATATATGGTTATTTATACCGTCAGGTCTCTTAACAACATTGTTATTTTTATACACGGGTATCGACGTAATCGTATTATCATAAATTTTGTTTTCAAATGAAGATTGTGTTTTGCTATTTTTACCTACTATTATAGGGGTTAGGTTTTGAATGACCGTCGAATACCGCCGTGTAGGTAAATCGGTTGTTGCAACCCCTTTTTTATTAATATGTATAAGTCCGGTGAATGATCTATCCATAATTTTATAATATACAAATATATTATAAATTTAAAATCGAATTATACATACATATTAATAAGTCTAAAACAAAATGTCTCTTAAGTCGCAAAAATTTATTTTAAGTAACATAAATATTAAAGAAATACATAAAAAATACAGTATAGAATTTATAACCGCATTACCTGATTACGATACTAAAGACGACATACAAAATACATCCAATATAACATCATTAGACTACGATAAACAAAGTGTCAAGACATTCGAAGATAGCAAAACATCTATTTCATACATTAATATCACAAAACCGTCGCCGCATGCTAATATTTTAGAATATAATTGTTTTTGGTGTAGACACCCATGCGGTAATAAAAATACAATAGGCTGTCCTATTAAATATGAAAGTAATAAGAAACTTAGCACGTATAAGTCTTGCATTAACAATCAGGTATATAACATGGTAGAAGAAACACATAATGTTTATAATGATGAAGATACAAAGCATATATATACGGTTGATGGCGTATTTTGTAGTTTCAACTGTTGCGTTTCATATATCAACGATAACAAACACCGCGATAATATGTATGATTTATCTTATACATTATTACTCCAAATGTACAAACATATAACAGGTAAATGTATAAAAAGTATATCACCAGCTCCGCATTGGAGATTGATTGATCGGTATGGCGGTCATCTTAATATAATTCAATTCAACAAAGAACTAGATACAGTGGAATATAATTTAAGCGGAATTATACGACACGGTGTATATTTCAACCCAATATCCTTCATTTACGATCGAAAGATTAACATTTAAAACGTAAACGATCTACGAGAGTGTCTTTGTCTAAAATTTATTTTATATTCAATATAATGTTTTAGATCGTTCGTTAAATCGAATAATTGTCGTTCGAATGAAGGTTCTAAATAAGATTTTATGTGTTTAATACAATCAACGGGTAATTCTACTGGGAAAAGAGATAAAAATTCTTTGCGCATGATTATAATTTATTTAAGTGTAAATAAATTATTAATTGACCTGATCGGCTTTTCCACCAGAAGCCTTTCTACCGTTTGATCCACAAGAAGCACCGCGACTTCAAGGCGGCCAGGAGGTCCCATCGCTGCACTTCCATACTATTGGATCTTTCAATTCGCATCTGGTCACATTCCACTTGCAATCATCAGAGTCACGAACACAACTACTTTTTTGCGCACCGTGTTGTCTGAAACATTTATCGCTTAAACGACTTGTAGGAACTGTATAATTAGGATTTTGTGGGTTCGTCGCACAATAATTTACAAATTTTTGATAATCGCTTTCGAATACGCCAGAAGCGCAAGCGCGTCGCGCGGGAAATAAATCCCTTATTGATCTGTTATTAATAGGACGATCTATAAAGTCAACCGTGGAATTGTCCCAGTATGTATCGTACATAAAATTTCGTAATTGTGGGAGATTACCGTATTGGGCAGTTTCTTGCTCGTTAATCCCAGTAAGTTTCGTCGCGAGTTGCTCGGCGACGGGAGCGCTCATATTTATCGCTTTATCGTAAACGAACGTCGGATCTTCCGAGAAGCCATATTTATTAATTCTGTTATCGATATTAGGTGAATCTACCGAATACATTAAATTAAGACAATCTCTTAATTCGGGATCTTCAATATTTATGTCATCGTTGGGGGCTAAAATTACAGCTTTTGGATATTGGGGTATCCATACTTGTTCAAGTCTTACTGCGGTAATATAGAAAATTGTACTGTCAAGACTACTCTGGGTTTATACAGTCTCCTTCTCCGTTACAACATTTTAAGCCTTGCGGCCAGTTTGGATCTCCATCACAATTATTGTAAGGTGGTTCACAGAAGACGTACTCATCAGATTGAGGAGCGTCTGGGTTACATAATTCAGTGTTATCGGGAAATGGACCCTCCCCCTTGATACAAGTGTAACCACATAGGTCAATATGTGGTGGTTCACCGTTTCCGCAACCCCAATTTTTCTCGGAGCATGAAGCGTTATTTATAGCCCATTCTATGTCTTGAGAACAGCCGGTTTCATCATTCCATAAACATTTAGTTTCATTGTATATATTTTCGCATGTATCTTTCTTTGTTAAGTGTTCGCAAGGTACGCCAGCGTTAAGATAATAGCACTTGCTCTCGTCGTCGTCGCTATCTACACATGAACCACCCATATCAGTAACTAACCAATCACAACCGTATGGACCTCCTGCGTCGGCTCTTTGATGTTTTCTTGGTACCCATGAGGTTAGACATGTTTGCTCGGAAGTTATATTACTATTTTGGCATGGGGGTTGCGGTGAAACAATGGAAGGTGCAGGTACAATATTCTTTCTTCCTGTAGTTTTCCCGTTATTAGTACACATGACGTATTGTTTGTAGTTTTCTCTCATTTTATTAATAAGTTTAAAAAAAAAAAAATTTAAGTTAATAAGAAACTAAACTATGATTTGAATGTTTATTTGTCGCTCGCCTATATCTATTAGTTGTTGCACGGTAGACAGCACATGTTCTTTTTTTAAAAATAACATGTTTTTCTGTTGGGAAGGAGGGTTCGAATACACGGTTTCCCATCTATCATCCTTTGATGGTTTAGTTATATCTACCTCCCTTGGTATTACCGCATACCAAATCACCCGGCTTATCATGCCCCATATTATTGTAACTATTCCCGGACCAGGCGGTGGGGTGCCAGCGGAGGAAGTGGCGAGTCGTGTCATCTGATAAAGGGTCTCCTTGGAAGGGATATCCTGTTGTGGATTTAGCTGAATCATCGCTCGTGGTCTTGTCATCATTTGGTCGATCAGTTCTTGGTCCGTCAAACAACCGTTTCCAACCCCGGACTATTCTATTAATTTCACTTTGCGAGGAACCATCCGCTAGCGTGGCTCTTTGAGGGTATACATATTGCGTTTTTGCTAGATCTTTCAAAACATGCTTCATTAGTTCCGAGTGCAACACCTTTGTTACACATTTTATCTAAATAATCGGGGTGAAGAGTGAAATCGTCCTCACGGGGATATGCCGAAAATGAAGTTAGATTAGATCCATTTGATATAGCTTGTAGTATTTCATGAGTATTTCATGAGTATTTCATGATCATTGTACTTGAGTCCATTACTATTTCTTTATAATAAAATAATAATAATTAAAAAAATATTTATTATTTTATTATAAAAGAGAAATGCGTAAACAAAATAACTATATGAAAATGTTGGACGGTCAATCACAGGCTCAAGAATTTAAGAATTTTATAAAAGATGAAAACGATGTGGTTGGATTAGAAGCGGCTCAATTAAAATATTTTCTAAATAAAGACAATGAGCCCAATGGATTACCTAAATACGGTAAATCTTGCACCTCAAACAACGAGTGTCTAATGATTGGACCAGGCAACGTTAAAATGGATTATGGATCATGTACGGAGGGAAGTTGTAACATGACAAATGATATGTCTCAGGGTTTCAGCGGTGCAGGATCTGTACGATCAACAACATCTTTAAACGCTGATTTTTTCAGAGGAGATCCGCTGATACAATCACCTCCGTTATCTATCAATATGTTCAGAACTTCCGATTCATATGAATTAAACTTATTCAGACCATCTAAATTACTGTATTCTACGGTTGATAAATAGATGGATATGTTAGTAAATGTATATGTGTATTTATCATATATATAGTGTTCATAATATTATAATTATTAATAATACTTGATATCTCGCGATCTTCGTTTAAGTGTATATAAGCCTCTATTTCGTTTAACAATTTAGTATCTATATTTGGTAATGTAAAATCGCATCTTATAATATATTCGTCTCTATATTGAATTATATTATCGGACATAAGTGGCGGTATAATTGGAGCTTTCAACAACGGTTTCATAATTGTTAATTTACGTTTAATTTTTTCTACGTCGATGCTTTTGCTTTCAAGCAGTATTTTCCATTCGTTTAGTATGGTATAATTATACCAACTATTAGAACATGTATCTACGATGTTTTCAATATCGTTCATATATGGATACGTATCATATAGTTTATCTGATATTAAGGTATAAAAATGATACACGCCGCAGCAACTTATAACCGGTTTATTTAGAGGTTTTTGTTTATCGGGGCGACTATACCCTAGTCTATCGAGATACTCTCTGTCAGTGCTTAGATGGTAACCCGTGTATCTTTTATGAGGGAGATGTTTATAATTTTGTAAATAAGCGATTATGTCTAAAGGGGTTTTAAGTTCAATTTCGAATTTGTTTCCATATGTTAGGTTATCAAATTTCGATTTATATTTTATCGCCGTTTTTAGTTGTTTTAATGTGACTACTGGGTTCGGTATGTATTTACCATTGGTAAAGAAATTGACAAGATAGGTTATAAATGTAATTTCTTCGTGTTTCATTTGTTTGGATAATAATGTTTTGGCAATCGTAATACATAATACAATCATATCTTTACACGTAGACAACTTCAAATCATCTGCTATATAGGTAAACACCATATTATTACACACACCTCTGCTTTTTCCAAAATCTATTATAATAGGTGTAATATTTGACAAGACTTGTATTGTTTTACCTGATATTTCATAAACGTGATTCCTAGGTTCGTTATGTTCTTGTATTATTATGTTCCAAGGTGTGAGATCATTATGACAAAAACCGTACTTGGTTTGTGCTATATGCAAGGAATAAAAAATCTGTTTCAAAATATTAGTTAGCTCATATATGTTAAAGTTGTCTTTTTTCAGGTACTCATACATGGTAACCCCCGGTATGTATTCTTTAATTATACATATGGTATCATTGGTAATTTCCGCCCCAAATGTAAATAAAAAGTTAGGACTGTATTTGCATAACTTATTTGCTATTTCAATTCCTATAAATGTTTCGTTTATATGTTCATTATATTCTCGTTTATTTTCAGTATATTTGAGCTTACACGGACAACCCTTAATCATACCAATGTTATTAATAAATTCTTCTGGAATACGGTATCCATTATCTACGGCGTAATTGAAATAATACCGAATACCATTTAACATACTAATAGGAGAACGTTTAAAATATGTCAACTCCGCCATAGTGGTATTTGTCATAACAGCGGTATCTATCGGCGCTAGTTCTGAAATTTTAGGGTATAGTCTCGAGAGTTTACTCAACCTGGTTTTCTGTAATACACGTAAGACATCTAAAGGGTTTTGATATTGTATTTTTTGATTGGATACGTGTTTTATTTTGTTACATAGTGTTTGTAGGTAATCGAAAATTGATTCTTTATTAATAACACGTTTATATAGGTTGAACGCGTTAGTTGCGATTACTTTGCATTGGCTATCGTTGTTACGACACCATTCTATTATTTCAAAAACGTCGCTGAGGTCTGGTTTTACGGGTATATAGTGGGTATACGGCACCAGTAAATGAGAATACCAATGTTTCCACGGATGTTCAACCATGAGAATAACAGAATTCATAGATAATTCATAAGATAGCCTGAAAGCATTTACGTGACCTGGAATATGAAGTATATATTTATATTGCGATTGTTCGGACGGTGTCAGTGAATTAACTAACCCAAACCCTAGACTTTTAATATCAATTGTTTGGAGTATTTTACTTCCTTTTAATTTTCTAGGGCGGGTATTCCATTTAGTTATACCCGCGTCCAATATATGTGTCATTCCTACTGATAACTGAGCTGCTTTTAATCGAGGATTAGTATCTGTAGTTATCCCCTCTCCTGTATTTGTACCTCTAAATACAGCAACTTCTTTTTTACCAGCCCAATCAGTGTTGATAGTTTCAATACTTCGATACGATGAATCCGAAAACCAAATATTTTCTTGTTGTTTTATTAAATCCCAATCATTGTAATTAGGTATTGCTATATCTGCGTGTGAATCAGAGGTAGACATGGACATAATAGGCATATATTTATCGTAATTATGCGACACTAAAGGTGTAGTATCTGAATTCCAAATATTACTATATGGTTCGAACCCGCCTCGAGACAGAATAGGGAAATCTCGTTTGTTAATGAAAAATTCTATATCCGGTATAATTCGGTGGTTGCATAATTCTTCAAACATATTTTTTATAATAGGTATATTTGTATCGTTTTCATTTATAGGAAATTCATTTCGTACTAAATAGTTATTAGCATACCATTGTTCAACATGTATATTTACACTCTTGGTTGAGTGATTGTTAACAAATTGTATATTATGACTCCAATCATTTGCGAAATCGTTCTTTGAAAAAGGTAAAAATACATTTAGTTTATTATTTATAATTCTAACAAATATACCTTTTTTAAATTTACATGAAATATATCTGTATGTATCTATCATAGTTGTATCATGTATATTTTCGTATTTTTTGTATAAATCGTAAGTATCTATAAACGATGAATGTATATTTTGGTTCGAACGTTGTACCCGTTTGTCATTTTTTGATTCGTTTCTTACAGCTGCGTATTCTCTAAACTGATCTTCATCCCCAGCTGTGAAAATGGTTTGATTGAAACGCTTATACCTAGGATTTGTTTGGGATCTAGTTGTTTTACTAGCTTTTGCTTCTGTAATAGAACTAAACACTCCAGGATTGATATTATTAGTATTATTATTTAATGTATTTATCATGATTTACAATAAAATTATTATCTTTGTAAATCAATTTAATTTAGTTTACTTAAACGGTTTGATGTGTCAACCAATTTGTCTGGATCGCAGCCTTCAACTGTAAATTTGAGTTCGCCGTTTCGAATGAAATGAAATGTAGGCAACGCTGATATGTCACTAAATTGTTCCCCTAAATCTAGTTCTATATCTTCAGTTGCAAATACGATATTAGGATGATCTGCGGTCAAATTAGAAAAGTGCGGTTGTATCTTTTTACACGGTCCGCACCAAGATGCGGTATATTTTATAATTACGTATTCGTTATTTGAGATTATGTTATTCCTATGATCAAGAGATAAAATCGATACGATTTCGTTTTTATCAACTTTTTCTACTGCCGATATGTTAGTATTAGTGGGTGTAGTGGGTGGTGGTGTTAGTAAAACGCAATTTTTAAGACCTGTCATATTGTTTTTATTAACTGTTTTATATTTTTTTAAATATAAAACAAAATATATTTTAATAATACCCACATCGTTTACTTAGCCTTCCGGACGATTCTCCGCTTAGCTGGCGGTTTCTCAATTTGGATCTCATCTTCGTCTTCAACCAAACTTCCATCGCCGATACTATCATCATCATCTAGGGGACCGTTCGAGTTTCTTTGAAGTACAGGGGGGTGTTCAGTCGTTACGTTTGGATTCGACTGTGGGCGATTGATCAAACGTTTCATACCGGTATTGATAAACTCGATATCGGATTCATATAGCTTGACCTGTAACGAAATCTTAGTTCCAATGAAAATAGACTCTATCTTGACTACAGATCGCGTATAACAGTACTTCCCTAGCATTTCAATAGGGTCGATAGTACTACCGTCGCTATCATAAAATCGAGTTAGGAACTTATCGGATTTCTTCGAGTAAATAAGCTTAGAGTACAGTGTTGGTCCTACGCCGTCTACCACTGCAAAAACAGGCTTGCCGTTGACCATTTTCTTCTCTCTGCGCCAGTATAAGGGGTTAAACTTCTTAAGGTCGTTTCTATCCAAATCCCATTTGTCTAACTCTTCCTTGGTATTTAAGATATGCTCAGTACACTGTTCAACTATCGCATTAAACGTGTCTGTCCATGCTTTTTCCTCTTCAGTTGGACCATCTCGACTCCATAGACAAAGAGGGAATGTCCAACCATTTACATTTCCTGTTTCCTGGCTTTTGTTTTCGGTTACACCGAATGAAAAAATACGCGATGTTGGAATCACCAACTCGCCAGTGCTTCCATCTGGATTTCTACTATAAATGTTGATTCGTTTGAAATTAATCGCTGGCTTACTGTCAGGGATACTACCTTGTACAGGTTCCGCGAAAATCATATTATTAGGGTTGTAATTAAATACGTTAATTAGTTGGGTATCTTGTTTAGACATTGTGTGGGTTAATTTATCATTCATAACCAAAAATTTAAATCGATTTTATTTTATAAATATCATAATAAATTTTTATAAAAATTATGTGGTATACGCTAGCTTATCCATAAACGTGTTTATATTACATATATTGTTGTCTCCATTGAAACATAATATTGTGTATGTTATCCATCTTATTTCCAAAAACGTATAGCGGTAAGTTCTGGTGATCGAACTATAATCGCAAATCATTTACTTTATTATTCTGATTGATTATATGTGTATTCGATATGTCACCTATATAACTCAAAATTACATCTATGTTATAACGAACTTTAATCTACGAATATCCCCGCGCTGTGCGATCTGGGAGAATACAAATCGAATTGCTAATTAAATGAATTCCATACCAACTCAAAGATTCTATCTTTGAAACCAGTAATTGTTTATATATAGAATGGATATCATCACATCGATTTGTATTCTTCGCATTTAAATACGCGCGTGGTTCAGCAAGTATGATTAGCGTTCTAAAAAAAATAGTTTAGGTAAAGTAAATATATAGTTATATTATAAATGGAGAAGATTGTTTGTGTTAGTGGTTATTTTGATCCAATTCATATTGGTCATATCGAGTATTTAAAAAAATCTAAAGAAATTGGAACAAAACTAATGGTAATTGTTAATAATGATCATCAAGCTACAATAAAAAAAGGTGGTCCTTTTATGCCTTGTAAAGAAAGGATGCAAATAATTAAAGAACTACGATGTGTTGATATTGTAGTAGAATCAATTGATACCGACAGAACTGTTTGTAAAACATTGTCTACTGTAGAACCAAAACCGGACTTCTTTTGCAATGGTGGTGATCAAAATAATTATACTATTCCGGAAGTGTCAGTATGTAATTCTCGTAATATTGAACTTCGCGACGGGTTTGGCGAGAAAATACAGTCCAGTTCTTGGCTTATTAGAGATAGTCAGAAGAAAAAATAAAAATATATTTATAATTTAAATTTATTTATTATATGTTTGGTTTACTCTCTTTATATCACTATAAAATATTCCGTCTATTCCGTCATCTCTAATTTGACCGAAAATACCAGATGACGTGTGATGGTATGATCCATACGCTGTCTTGTCGTAATGTAGCAAGAATGCGCCGTTTGAAAATTCATCTGATAAATTCAACGACAGATCTACTGGGCGTTTATATTTATTTAGATTATGGTTTTTTAGTGCTTTATTTGCTCCTTCAGAAGTCATCGAATAAGAATGTAAACACAAAGGCCATCCATTAAAGGTGTATATATTAAAGTTTCCTATTTTACCGCTTATATCTCGAGAAGTAAGATTTTGCAAAGTACGATTCATAAATCTCGCACACCCTCCTAGATTTATTGAATGCGAACCTTTCGGAAAGTAATTTATGATATCACGTATGTTTAAATCGTTTAAGAGCACTACATCATCTTCAAAAATAAATGACCAATTAGATGAATTCTTTTTACTTATAATTTCCCATACGTTCGCATGCGCTTTGCAACAACCCATAACGCCTTTCCCCAAACCGCTTTTGTATTTATTCTTCATATGACGGTGTTCTTCGGGTGTCAACTCTACGCCTTTAACAATCGTAATATTGTTATCAGGTCCGAAAAATTTTGTTATATTTTCAATAGATGATTTTACTTTAATAGAATCTGTAGAGTGTAGAGTAATTAAATAGATATCAAACTTTTTATCATCCACGTTATTTCCGAACTTATCTATTTTACCTATGTACGCTGAGTATATAAAATATGCTAATACAGCGCAAAAAAATCCTACTACAAGTATCTTATAATACATTTTATTTTATCATATAATTTAAAATAAAATTTAATTCCACGCGCGTAGTTCGCGTATTAATTTTCTTTTATCCGGTAATAATTTGGTATCGAAGACTGGAAATTTAAATGTCCCGTAATAGGGTCTGTGAATACCTTCGTGATCTCTATCCCCACTGAATATACTGTATTCAGCAGGTGTATCAGACATACGATTGATATCTATATTATCCAAATGTTCGTAAATTTGTAATATACTAGACAACAACAATGGGCCTGTTGTTCTTAATACTGCTATCTTGCCTCCTTCGGAACCTGGATCGTCATACGCGTTAAGACAAAGTTGTTCGATCGTCATCTTCAAAATAAAATGTTTTGGTACTGTAATAAACCCCCAATTACATATTTCGCCTTTCGGGTTGTTTAGATAACCCGTCCATTGCGGCTTATCCCATCTCCACGCGTGCAATTGTATATCTGGTTTTTTACGCGTATATTCGAATAAGTCTTCTTTAAAATCACTCTTATCATCTAAATACATACCACCTTCATTATATAAAATTACATAACGAGCGAGATCGGAGCGAGCCGCGTAATATTCTTCTGGTATAGCTTTGTATACTTCGTACACAGACGGCGGTGCATTTTTCAATAAATATTCTTCGCCGGTATTATGATAAATATGATGTTTTATTTTTGGATATCTTTGTTCAAATGACCGAAAGTTGTCATTTATTTGTCTATGTACATTGTCACCTACTAACCTATGGCATATGTTTGGTATCAAATAATGTCCGAATTTTTCAATTTGCTTTGCTGATATTTTATTAAATATAGAAAATGACAGTATGATAAGAAAAGCACATACGACAATAACAAGACCATCCATTCTTATTTTTTATTATACCATTTTTATTTATTTTTATTTATTTTTACGCGTATTCGACTTGGTCTTGGTATTCGACTTCGACTTGGTCTTGTCAACCTTGGTCTTGTCAACCTTGGTCTTGTCAACCTTGGTCTTGTCAACCTTGGTCTTGTCAACCTTGGTCTTCGATGTCGGTCTGATAGTCTTGACGGCGGACGATAATGATTTTTTAGTACTTGAGTCTTTGAACCGACTTAACTGTGTCATAACTACCTGTAATTCTGTATCTGTATGGCTATTTTTATTTTGAAATTTAAAGGGTTTTATATGTATACAATTTTTTGTTTGAGCTGAGAATACTTCATTATTATCGTCTATAATAATAGTATTATTATCATTATACCCATCTATTTTATAAGTCTTCCATAGCATACATAATTTTTTAATTGATTTATATTTATTTCGAGAATGATCACAGTGTTTTGCATATAATACATAGTCTAATTTGCGGTGTTTTCGCCGATTTATTACTATATTTCTTATTATAAAGAGGGCATATTCTTTGCTTGCAGCTGTCCAAACGCTTACATTAAAATTGGCAAATAAATAATCTAAAAAATCCTGTAAACCAGGTCTTTCAAATATACGATAATAACCTTTCATATGGCTATGTCTGAAATGCTTCATTTTATTACTTAATTCCCCCTCGCTAAACCGGTCTAATTCATCGTAGCTCTCGCCACTTATTATAGTTTGATCAAGATCCAGTATTACATTCTTTAATTTATTAGTTCTAGACATTCTTTATATTTGCAACAAAATTTTATATCGTAAAATAATCGAATAAAATATTTTACAAATTAGCTAACAATACAACATTTATTATTTTTATGAGATATTGTTTTTTTATTTATAAAATGTTTTTGCATATTGTCTTCCGATACATTCTTAGTTATATTTAATACAATACATGAATTATCTGTAACACCAATGTTATATATTGCCATATTTTTTGGTTGTTTTGACATGATCGGATTTTCGGCGGAATTACATACATAACATGAATCTTTTATATTTCCGGTAGTTGAACATTGCAAACAAATACAATGTTTACAATTATATTTAAAATATCGGGGTATATCTTTCGAAAATACATCTAAACATATATAACAATGATCGCTATACCAATCAACGCAAGATGATTCATACATTTAGTTATATATTTGTATCATTTTATATGTATATAAAATCGATTTAAATCTTGGGTTTATATCCTGAAATTAAACATCAACATGCAAACGACTTCGCCTACCGATAAAATATCTAATAATGATAAGTATACTCTAGATTTAGAGACTACGAACGCACTTAAAAATTTGACACCTGTATTTGGATTTAATGGATTAGGTGAAATGGTGTTTAGGAGAACATACTCTAGAGGAGGAGAATCGTGGGCGGACGTCGTTACTAGAGTTGTCGAAGGTGTATTATCAATTAGGAAAGCGCATTACAAGAAGAATAATCTAAGATGGATTGATTCTGAATGGAATCAATATAGTAGAGATATGGCCATTTCAATGTTTAATATGGAATGGTTGCCTCCTGGACGTGGATTGTGGATGATGGGTACTGATTTTGTATATGAACGGGGGTCAATGGCACTTAATAATTGTTCTGCTACAGATACAAAAAACGATTTAGTCCATTCGGCTGAGTGGACTATGGATTGTTTGATGAACGGTGTAGGTGTTGGGTTTTCCACTAATTGGAGAGGAAGCGCTGTTACCCCCGATAAAACAAATACAGTCAATGTTATCATTGACGATTCCCGCGAAGGATGGGTAAATAGTCTCATTTGTCTAATGACTGCGTATATTGATTCACCTAGGTATGGTAAAAGTAAGTTCCCTGTATTCGATTATACAGCAATTAGACCGAAAGGAGAACCGATTAAAGGATTCGGGGGGACGTCTAGTGGGTATGAACCATTGAAAAAAATGCATTCTCGAATTGAGAGTTATTTGGATGCTTTTTGTCGAGGTACACTTACAGTACCCCCGACAGAGGCAACCGATTGGTCTCCTGCAACCCCTGAAGTTACAAAACCATACTCTCATACTAGGTTAATCGCGGATATATTCAATGCTATAGGGGCCTGTGTAGTTGCTGGAAACGTGCGTCGGTCCGCAGAAATATGTCTCGGGGATGTCAATGATAATGATTTCATAAATCTCAAGAACTACGAACTTAACCCAGAACGTTCGGACATCGGTTGGATGTCTAATAATTCGGTATACTTAACAGACAGTAAAGATTTCAATGATTTTTCTTATATTCCTGATATGGCTAAACGTATAGTGGATAACGGCGAGCCGGGTATGATAAATCATTATAACATGCAAAAATTTGGTCGCTTTGGTAAAGAATCACCTGATAACGCAACTCTATGTAATCCATGCGGGGAAATTTGCCTTGAGAATTTTGAATTGTGTAACTTATCAGAGGTTTTTCCAAGTAGATGCGCAAATCTAAATAGATTTAAGGATGCACTCGATTACGCGACCTTTTACGCAAGTACCGTATCATTGTTACCTACTCATCGACCTGAAACGAACGCTGTAGTGCAGCGCAATAGACGTATAGGAGTTTCGATAAGCGGGATTGCGCAGTGGGTTTCAGGAGTTGCTCCAGATGGATGGGGTTTGATGAATTACACGCGTCTAACTAAGATTTTGAGAGAAGGTTATTGGATTGTTAGAAATAGAAACAATGAGCTTGCCAAACTAGCTGGTGTACCCTCATCCATCAGGGTAACTACTATAAAACCATCCGGTTCGATTTCATTGCTAGCAGGAGCAACACCAGGAGTGCATTACCCGGTTAGTCGTTTTGCTATTCGGCGTGTCCGCGTGGGTGAAGATTCCCCTATACTACAAAGTCTGATCGACGCGGGTATTCCTCATGAAAAAGATACATACTCCGATAATACGGTTGTGTTTGAATTCGCAGTGGATCATGGCGATATCAGACAATGTGATGAAGTAAGTCCGTGGGAACAATTTTCCTTGGTTGCGATGCTTCAAAGGTGTTGGTCCGATAATATGGTATCGGCGACCGTTTATTTTGATAAGGTCAAAGACGCTAATGATGTTGAAAAGCTACTAGCTATGTACATACCTATTTTAAAGTCAGTCAGTATGCTCCCCCATGCCGGTCATGGATACGCCCAAGCACCTTACGAACCTATCACGCGTGAAGAATATACAGCTCGTCGAAGTATTTATGAAGACCCCGATTTCAGTAATATGAGAAATAACGTTCCCGAGGGAAGTAAATACTGCGACGGCGATACTTGCGTTCTTTAGTATAAAACACACTTATAAACATAATTAATATTTATATAATTTTAATATATAAATAATGACTCCTACAGAATATATTTATTTGTTTACGCCTTTACTTATCGGATATAGTATATCAGCTGTATGTACCATGGACAAGAACGCCGGTGCTTCGGTGAAATATAGACCTCCTGGATGGGTATTCGCGATAGTATGGCCTATATTGTATATATTATTGGGACTATCGTGGGTATATGCTCAAAGACAGAATAAATATAATACAGTTGTATACTTGATTATAAGCTTGTTATTAGGGTTGTGGTTGATTCAATATTCATGTAATAAAAACAAAAAATCAGCGTTAATTATATTGATAATAACTGTTGTATTATCCACGTTATGTTTATTTATCGGAGACAAGACATCTAAATTATTGCTAACTCCATTGATAGCATGGCTAATTTTTGCTACATATCTCAATTATAATACACTGCACAATAAATGAAAATGTTACAATTTAACTCAACTCGATATAAAAATGATTTAAATTTTAAATAAAACATATAATGTTAAAATTACGAATAATGGAATCAGAAAATTGTTGCGTCGTTTGTTACAACTCGTTAGATCCCAAATACAAAGTTAACATACCTTGCGATCACGAATATTGTATAAATTGTTTTATAAAACATATGCGAATAGATCATAGATGCGCTATTTGCAGATCTGCATTAGCAGATCCCTTAACTCCTGTAGAACCCTCAACTGACACAGAATATATAACCTCCGGTATATATAGCGATGCATATATACCGGTAGACGAGATACTAAGAGAAGATTATGATAACGACGGTATAAATATACCCCCTTCTAATACCCTATATAATAACGAATTAGCAATTGTCTACCAACAATTTTCAGAGCCACTTGAAGGTCATGATGTATTCAGCGAGGCAAATTATATTTTTTCTGCAATTAAAGATAAATTCGATATAACAGCGAGAATAAAACGAGAATTAATATCTCAAATACATAATATAACAGAATACGATGATACTGAAGCTAAAAAATATATAGATGTTATAAATAATTATTTTTCGATAGATTATAATATTTGGTCGTGTGTATATGATTTTGTCGAATTCTTATATGAACCGAGAAGTAATATAATCAATGTTTAAAAATACTTTATTGTGATAAAATAAAGTATTTAAAATGTTTTTAAATAACATTTCGTTCGGAATTGTAGCGTTAAAAATATTAGTTGTTGTTGTGATAATAGTTACGTTTATCACCGTATATACGGTGATAAACCCTAAAAATTATAGCTCTCTTTCGTCTAATAATTACAACGCGTTTCCCTTTATAAATCCTCCTCAATTACCAGATACAGAAACTATAAGTACATCGTATAATATTCAGAAATGCCCTGGTAATACGGCGTGTCCAGAAAATTTTGATTGTATAAATACAGGTCCTTCAACACAAGATACAGATTTAAACCAAGAACCTATAGAAGGTGGTAGTAATTATGTTCTAAACGGCATTACATTAGATTCGAATACAAATTACTGCATGCCTAACACGAAAACAGATACACCTGTATGTAATAAATTTACAGGTAAATATACGGTTAGCAATAATAATTGGGCGTGTATACCGTTATATCCATCTTTATTTGGTGGGAAATCAAGCGATGAGCAATTAGCGTGTATGAACGAGACAGGAGGGTTAATAGGTCAAACATATCCGAAACCTCTTGTATCAACAACAGCTTTAAAAAATTTCACCCCAGGTACTGTGTGGAACCCTTTGTTTTCGCATTCCGATCACACCAAAGAGGAAATAATAAAAGAAATGCAATCGAATTCAATAGTCAATCCACACGTGGAATCATTAAAAAATATGAAACCGATTGAAAGAGATCAATATGTTAGTAAATTTTTAACAAACAACCAAATTAATATCAAAGCGAATAGCGATGAATTAAATATGTTAAAACACTATTCGAAAGTTCTTAATCAATACGATATTTTACGAATCCACCCAGATGGAAAAGATGAAAATGGCGATCCGTGGTTTGTATGTAAATGCGATATTGAAGATGAAGGAGTACCATCAGGTTCGGGTTTATCTTTTAATCGGTTAGAAGACGATCCTTACCACTGTCATTTAGATAAATGCTGGATAAACAATTTTTTTGCCTACAAATCATTGAATGTAATACCAGGTGATGAAAACGGTGGATGTGAAGGAGGTGTATGCAAGTGTAAATGCCAAGATAAAGACGGTATAAATATTAAATACGGATCTGACAAGGATAGATGCATGCCGAAAAATCAAATATGTAAAGAAATAGTGCTATATCCTGCCTGCAACGCCGGGCCAGTTCAGGGGGGTTGTATGTGCGGGTCGGTTTTGTGCAAAGAGGGTTCGTCGTGTACCGATGGTAAGTGTGTGACGTCTAATGGGATTTCAATATCTAACAACGAAATGGCGGATAAGGATGTACAACAAGGACAACAAGGAAGTTGGAATTATACCAATAGTATGTGCGATTGCCCAACTAATAGTCATAATAGATCTTGTATTAATGAAATAGTAACCATTAAAGAAATGAAAACTAAACCAGACGATTTTACAAAATTACAACCATGTGATCCAGACAGTGATGATACGGAACAATGTTTCGGGACTAAATGTATAAGGGATGTTAACGCGTTAGAAAATGACCCACAGGGGTATTGCGCATGTAATAACGCGTATAATAATATGGGATCCGAATGCGTTTCTCCGTGTTCGCCTAGCCCTTGTAAAAATGGTTCGATTTGTACATCAAAAGTTGACAGTAATGGCAAATATACAGCAGAATGTGATTGTGACTCGGCTGAGATAGTTTATAATCAAAACGGCGATCCCGCCACGTTAGGTACCGATTGCGCGGGTAATCCAATCGATATAAATTTATCAGGTAAACATTGCAATGTAATGACAATTAAATCAGACGCCGTTATCAAAACTTTTACTAAAATTAGTGCGATTGGTATAGATTTTAATAAAAATCCCTCTTGCGATATAGAAAAACAATTAAACAGAAATGGTATAACATGCAGTCCTGGTACAACATTAAAAAGGATAAAAGTAAGCGACCATAGCACGTTAGGCACGGGATATGATACTTATCATTGGAAGTGTCGATAAATTACATAAAATCTTTATCGTCGCTAATCTTTCGTTTAGATGTGTCAATATTTTTTTGGCTAATTTTATTTCGACGGAAAAAAGACGATAATTCATTATATAAAGAACGAGACAATCGAGTGAGAGATTGCCCAATAGTACTTCTAGGGTGAACCATACATGCGGTAGCACCGAAATAGTTATATCTTTCATCTTGTATATACAAGTCTTGTAAATTAAACGGTCCGTATCTACCTCTTAGATATGTATAAACTGGTGATGATAAATAATTAAACGATATATAATCACCGATAAATTCGTTTATCGTACGTGTATTATCACCGCG
>JGI11772J19994_1000039_pt1 | contig 27155 bp, 23 predicted proteins | sample Etolagsurwater0m_FD_19994 | JGI IMG/M metagenome (IMG submission 19994) | reverse complement strand
TTATTAATTTTTTATAATTATTATTATAATATTAATATATTATTTATTATTATATTATTTATTATTATATTATTTATTTAAAATTTAAAATTTAAATTTATGCGTTATAAACAACATACATTAACAAAATTAGATGCTCAAGTTACTAAACTTCGTACTATTCAACGGGCATTATCTAACAGTGATATTACCGCTGCTGCTGTAATAGAGCGTCTTGAAATCGTTTGTAAAGAGTTAGAATTAATATCTGAAAGATTAAATTTAGAGCCGAATGAATAAATTCGCACTGAAAATTTTAATTGCTTTATTGNCATTATCATTAGCCGGTTGCGCGGCGTATTTTTCGGTAATTGGTCTTGCAAAATTATTTGCTGGCGCTGGCGTCGCTGTTGTTATTATGGCCGGCGTGTTAGAAGCTTCAAAATTAATTATAGCTTCGTTTCTACATAATCAATGGAATGAAATTAACGGCTGGTTGCGAAGCTATTTGGTAATTGCTATAGTAATTATTGCTAGCATAACTTCAATTGGTATATATGGATATTTATCTGGAGCGTATCAAGCAACGAAATCGAAATACGATTTATCATTAACTGTTACAGACAGTTTAGAAACGCAAAAATCATATTATCAATCTTCAGCTACATTTTATCAAAATCAATTAAATTCAAAAAATTCGCAACTGACTTCATTAATTGAAATTCGTTCTCAACAAGATGCTCGCGCGACGCAATTGGTTAATCAGGAACGATCGTCATATAGCGCAGATCGATCTGCTAGAGAAACAAATAAATCAATTGAATCAATTACTTCAGAAATAGCTGTATTAAATGATAAAGTTATAGCTTATTCCGACTCTGCTTCTAAAATGCAAGTGGCTATTACAAAAGTACAATTAGAATCGGATATATCTTCTGAATTAGGTTCTTTATCATACGTTTCGAAAATTTTAAACGTTTCAATGGATTATGTCGTTAACATACTAATAATATTGTTCATGATTGTATTCGATCCTTTAGCAATTAGTATGGTGCTTGCATTTAATTCCTTATCAGATAATAAATTGAATGAAGTTATTGAAAAAACCGAAGAGTCCGATTTACCTGATAATACCATTGTGCAACCTTCAGAAACCGACCTAGAACCTTCGGAACAAGATACGAATATAACAGAAGTAATTGAATCGCAACAAGATGAAATACGTGAATCTGATGAAGAAAAAAGTCGCAGACTTAAAGAAGAAGCTCGTTTGAAACGTATTAATGAAAAACGTAAGCGTATACAAAATAATGCCGGCGGCGCTGTAAAAATTTACTAATAAACAATAAGTTATGAAACAAACAAAACTTCGTACGAAAAGAGTACCGAAGGCAGAAAGAAAATCTGCTTTTGCTACAAGAAAAGACGAACTAGGACAAATTTATATGATTTGTCAAAATTCCGTACCTAATGGAAAATATTGGCACGGGTCTGAATGTTTTCGATTTACTAAAGTCGGTGACGAAGCCGCTTCTGTATTATGTTGGTATTGTACAGAACGAATGACTGAGCCACCAGTAATACAGCGAGTAAAAGTTGATTCAGGCATGCCTCGAGGCTGGAAATTGAAATCTGTATTTGTACATACTGATGGGACAGTCTATCATAAAGGTGTTGAGCAGCCTGAATTAAAAGGAACTTTACCGGCTACGAAAATTGATAATACGCCTTCGAAAAAGAAAGTAAAATTAACAAGGCGACAGAAACAGGAACGAGCGCATACTTTAGGCGATGAAATTGCTACATTAAAAGCTCAGTTGTTTAGAGAAACGAGAAAAACGAAAAAAGCTGTATTAATGAAGGAGATTTCTAAATTGAATCGCGAGCTGAAAAAAGTTTTGTAATTTGAAATAATTTTCATATATTACAGTATAAATTTAACTATATGAGTAAGAAACATACAATTAATTCGTTATATGATGACGATCCGAAAACGAAAAAATATATCAAGCCAGAAGAAGATTCTGATTTAGAATTGTATCGCGAAATTGAATTTGGATTTAGTGTCGACGATTCGTTAATTTACTTTCATGGAGATGTAATGTTAGGTAATTTATTTGACATAGTTTCAAAATGTCGAGTGATATTACAAAATCGAGAAGAAAATGATACGTCTCCAATTACTATTTTAATTAACTCTAACGGAGGTGATGTATACGAAGCGTTAGGTATTATTGATTACATTCAAACTTTATCTGTACCTGTCAATGTTATTGCAAGAGGCCGTGCAATGTCAGCAGCAGCATTAATTTTATGTTGCGCAACTGGAATTCGAGCAGCTTCGAAAAATACCACTATTATGGTGCATGAAGCGTCTGCAGAAATTTTTGGTAAATCAGGAGATATCAAAGCAAATGCTGATCATATTGATATTTTAGAAGAAGAATTTTACAAACTTCTAGCTTCAAAATCAAAACATGANGAAGAATTTTGGAGAAAAGCTTGCAGAAAAGATTTTTATATGACAGCTGAAAAAGCATTAGAATTAGGATTAATCGATAAAATAATTTAATTATGAACAATATGACAGAAAGAGAATTAGACCAACAATGGTCATTATTAATGGAAACCATTGACTTGTATGTTACAGGTGACCGAAAAGACAAACTAATTAGTTTATACGAATCGTTAGCAGATCGAATTTGCACAGCACCTGCGTCATCGCATAGCACTCGTCACAATTGCTTTCCAGGTGGATATTTAGATCATGTTAATCGAGTAGTTCGAACTGCAATTAAATTGTATCACGTTTGGCAGGATGAAGGAGCTGATGTAACAAAATATACTTTAGAAGAAGTAGTATTTTCAGCACTAAATCATGATTTAGGTAAAGTTGGTTCAAAAGAAGAAGAATATTACATTCCAAACGATTCTGATTGGCACGTTAAGCGCGGACAAATTTATAAAATCAATCCGAATTTACAATATATGAAAGTGCCAGATCGAAGTATATTTTTACTACAGCAACATGGCGTTTCATTTTCTGAAAATGAATATTTAGCAATTAAATTGCATGATGGATTGTATGCTAAAGGAAATGAATCGTATTTAATGGCCGGTCTACCTGAATTTTCATTGAAAACGGATTTGCCGATATTAATTCATCATGCAGATCATTTAGCTACGTTAATTGAATCTGCGCAACATACCAAGTCAGATTTTATTGTAGCTAAACCGGCAATGAAAACAAAAATGACAAACGTTAACAATCCTAAAGTTGACGACTCTCTTAAAAATGCATTATCTAATATATTCGGAGAATGATGATTACATTAATATTGTTATTTATTAGTTCAGTCGCTGCAGTTTTTTTATTATTTAGAAGTTTGTTGCTAATTAAAGAAGTCGAGCGTTTAGAAGAAGAAGTACAATACTTTGAAGAAAGTATATATGTATTCAAAGATAGATTAATGCAAGCTCAAATACGAATGAAAGAAATTGACATTCGCGGAGCTTTTGAGTCTGATGACGAAGTTGGATATACATTTAAAGAGTTACAGGAAATTGTCGATGACACAAATAAATTTATAGCGCAATTATATGAACGAGACGATAGAAACACCGAAGCGTAAAAAATCTAAGAATTATTTTACAAAAGAAACTGAAGATGCAATATTGTTGTTTAATCAATTAGAAGATGTATCTGAGCGAAACAAATTGTATGATGAAAAAATATGCTATGCGTTTGAAAAGCTAGCTGAAAATATAATTCATACTTTTAAGTTTTATTATTTTGATATACCATATGAAGATGTTAAACATGAAGTCGTTGCATTTTTAAATGAAAAGATTCATAAATATACAGATCCTAGCAAAGGTAAAGCATTTTCATATTTTTCAATAGTAGCTAAGAATTATTTAATTAATCATAATAATACTAACTACGATACACAAAAAAATACAGAAGCGGCTGAATTAATTGATGAATCGCGAAATGTTATTAATGAAGTAGCTCGTTACGAAGACGTTGAAGAAAAAAGTGAATTCATGGATTTATTTGTTAAATACATGGATAAAAATTTACCTTTATTTTTCAAAAAACAAACCGATTTAGCAATTGCTGATTCGCTTATTGAATTGTTTCGCACTAGAAAAAATATCGAAAATTTCAATAAAAAAGCTTTGTATATTTTAATTCGAGAGCGAACCGGAGTTAAGACTCAATACATAACCCGAGTTGTACAAATCATGAAAGAGTTATATACAGAAGCGTATATTCGATATCGTGATAAAGGCGTTGTTCATATAGATTTAACAAAGTATAAAAAATCTGAATTCCTTGAGTAAATACATATTTATTTATAAAAGGATTTATGGCAAACTTTGAAATTGAAATTTTTAAGGGTAAAAGTTTTTCAGGCTTAATGAAAGACATTTACTCTAATAGCTCGAAAAAAGATCGACAAATAAATTTACTAATTGCTGAATTAAAACCTTTAATTAAAAATGTAGGCGATGCTACAATCATCGTACCGTTAATTAAAGAATATTTAGAAGTTAGTGTGAAAAATGATGAACATTTAGTGAAACTAGCTGCTGTCGTTCAGCGGTTAGTTTCAACACAATCTAGAGTTCAAGCAGATACTGGTGCAGATTGGATATTATCTGAAGAAGAAAAGAAACAGCTTTTGGCAGAATTAGATGAATTAGATGAGTCAGAAAAAACTATTAATCAGAAAGTTGCTGATTTAACTTCTAAACAAGATTCAATTGAATCTGAAATTAATGATATTCAAGACGGTTTAGTATAATGTCACTTAATACTTTTAGAATATTAAATTCGGATTATGAATTAGCTTACGGGTCTGTTCTAAACGTTCTTTATACAGATGAAAATTCTGCTGTTCCATATGGAATACAAGTAATGTTATTAGGTGACTTTACTAAAAAAGCTTTTCAAGATGAAACAGATCCTGAAATTGTAACGGCTATTCCGTTAAGTTTATTTGCTACTAGAATACCTATAAAAAATGAAGTAGTATTATTAATTAAATCAGTGGCAAAATCATCTACTGGGCTAAATGTTCTATATCAAACGTATTACATTGATATAGTAAGTTTACAGTCAAATGTACATCATAATACTTTACCATTGACAGGAGTTAATGAAAATGCTGATTCAGAAACAGATGGAAATTCTGAAGATTATGAATCAGCTGAAAATGGACAAACGACTCAAGAAACAGAAACGAATGACGAAAATACAGTTGATGAAGATTTTCAATTAACTGAAAATGTAAAGCTATTACAGCCTTATGTAGGAGATACAATTTATCAAGGAAGATTCGGTCAATCAATTCGATTTAGCTCGACACAAAAAAATAATGATTTATTTACTAAAGCTCCGAATTGGTCTGAAGGAACTGGGCCAATAACAATTATACGAAATTCTAAACAAGTTACAGATACTGGTAAGGTTAATGATTTTGTAACTGAAGATTTAATAAATGATGACAGCGTAATTGTATTATCTAGTGATCAAAAACTAGCTTTTGAAGAAGCTTCCAAAGTTTCGACTTCTTTAGATTCCAAAGGTATAACAGGTTGGAGAGATTCTGCTTTTGGAGAATCGTCACAGATACTTCTATCTTCTAGAAGATTAATATTCAATAGCTCTCAAAATGAAATTATAGCATTTGCTAAATCTGGTATAGCTCTTTCTACAGAAACTTCAATAACTATCGACGCGCAAGACGATATATCACTTAATGCTAATCGAGTTGAAATTGGCACAGATGCAGATGAGCAAATGTTACTAGGTAATGCATTTCAGTCATGGATGGAGCAGTTTATTGATGCGTTAAGTTTATTAACAGTTATAACGCCCACCGGCCCTGCAAGTCCATTAACTTCAACACCGCAATGGACTCAAATAGAAACGTTGAAATCGCAATTGCCTGATTTATTAAGTGAAATAGGATATATCAGCAAAACTACTTCAATTACGACTTCAGATTCACTGCAGGCCGTTTCAGACCCGCCACCTAGACAAACTGTTGCGGAACGTACTCAACCGAATGAAGAACAAGTTCAGCAGCTAGAATCTGAACCAACACCAGTCGACCCTCAAATACAAGCGCTATTAGATTTAGAAATAGCTCGATTTAAATATCCTGGAGAACCTGATAATATAAGTTAATATGGGAAATGGAAATGGAAACATTGAAGAAGTTCAATTTGAAGAATTGACTGATGATTATATAAGTCGAGCTGCGACTGAATTTAATACTTTTGTAGCCCCGGTAGCAACTGAGGTAGTAGCTCTGCCAGTGCCTGTCGACGCTCCAGCAACAATTGGTACCTTAGTTAACCCACGTGGATGGGATCAATCGACATCATATGATTATAAACAAATCAAGTCACAAATTGATAATGCGGGCCAAGCAATTGCTAAACGATGTTTACAAGATATTCCAACAGCTAATGGCGGAACCATGACGGGTGCAGCAATAACTGAATCTACGACAGTTAATGATACACCTGGGACTGGAGCGAATGATAAAAGAATAACAGAATTTCAAACGTCTGCGACTAATATTTGGCTCGAGTCTACCTTACAACCTCCGTTCGCATGGTGCGCTTCTGCAGTATCATGGTGGTGGGGCTTTGGATTTCAAGACGCTGGATTTGACGCTGGTAAGATCAAAACATTCCTTCCTGGTACAGGTCCTACATGTAATTCTAACGTTTCATCTGCAGGCAATCCATACGTGCCTAGATGGGAATATTGGGCTAAAGAAACTCGTCGATTTACTCGATTACCAGGTGTTGGATATGCATGTTTATATTCAAATAGTGGAGTTCCATACGCAACTCATATAGGCGTTGTAGTATCTGTCGAACGAGGTCTAGTATATACTGTAGTATGCGGTAATGACAGTACTCGAATGGACGGCGCTCCTGGAGGGGACGGAGTGCGACTACGAAAACATAATGGCATTTCCGGAACTGTTGGATTCATCGCCCCCATACCGTTTACTTGGAACGGAACTGCTTTTAGTTAATATTTTAATAAAATTACATCTTTGATAATTATTATAAAGTAAAAATGAAAACTAAAGAATTCGTTCAAACGTTACGAAAAATTATTCAAGAAGAAGTTCGTTCAGCTGTACGAACCGAGTTTAAAAGATATGAGTCAGTACTTACAGAATCGAAAAATGTAAATCGATCGTATCAGGAAGAATTCAAGCCAATTTCACGTAAAAAATCTGAACCTCAACAATTTACTAAAAATTCCATGTTAAATGAAATTTTAAATGAAACTGCAGGCTTTAGTAATAATCAAGGTGAATTTGACGAATGGCCGACAATGAACATGAATTCATTAATGAGTTCTAGAGTTCAACATGCCCCAATTGTAGATATTGATGGACGTCCTGCTACTAACATTCCTGAAGAGTTAGTTACGAACTTAACGAAAGATTATTCAGCTTTGATGAAAGCAATTGATAAAAAGAAAGGAGTTAATTAATGGCAAGACCAATACAAAATCCTAATACGAATGTAGAATATACGCCCGGCGGACCAACGGCTGGAACGGCTGCTAATGGTATATTTGACGGATTTAATCCTACAGTAGTAGTTCCAGGAGAGCCAATTGATCCAATTGACGTTTCGCAGCAAGATAAAGTAGAAGTTGGTATTGGGGTGTCGATTCCATTTACTAACACTGACGGGGGCTTATTTCCAATTACATTTACGACTAGAGATCAAGCAATATCAAATCTTAAAAATTTACTTTTAACGAGAAAAGGAGAGCGATTATTTTTACCGACATTTGGAACGAATATACAAGATGTATTATTTGAACCAAATTTCGATACATTAAAAGAAATACTAATATTTGAAATTGAATCTGCTGTAGAATTTTGGTTATCATACATTACTATACAATCTATAGATGTAGAAACTATAGTAGCAGTAGGAGCTTCGAAAGAAGAAAATGGTATACGTATTACAATGCTTATTGATGTTGTAACGCCTGGATCGAATGTTCCTATAACGATAATAGTTACGCCTTCAGTAATTGACGTTACAGAAACTAATGTCATTGGGACTAATTAAATTATAATATTACTATGGCTCAGATACGAAAAGATATACGGTATTTAAATAAAGATTTTGATCAATACCGATCAAATTTGGTAGAGTTTGCAAAAACGTACTTTCCGAACGTTTACAATGATTTTAATGAATCGTCTCCTGGTTCAATATTTATTGAATTAGCAGCGTATGTAGGAGATGTTTTGTCTTATTATACAGATAATCAGCTTAAGGAATCGTTAATGAGTTATACAAATACTCGTGCCAATGTCATTTCATTAGCTTCGTCAAACTTTGGATATAAAGTTAAAAATAACATTCCAGCAACTGTCGATTTAGATGTATATCAATTATTACCAGCAAAAACGGTTGGTAGTGCAAAAGTTCCTGATTGGGACTATACATTGCAAATTCGAGAAAATATGACAGTAAATAATACATTTCGTACTGTTAGTTCAATAAATTTTGCTCAATCTAGCAGTTTCGATCCGACAGAAATTTCTATATATCAAGTTAATTCAGTAGACAATACTCCAGAATTTTATTTGTTAAAGAAAAAAGTTAAGGCGATTGCTGGTACTTTACAAACGCAAGATTATACATTTAACGAAGCAAAGCGATTTGATAAAATATTAATTCCAGTAACTAATATCATTGAAATAGTTTCTGTAGTAGATTCAGATGGTAATACATGGTATGAAGTGCCATATTTAGCACAAGATACTATATTCGAAACTGTTTCTAATACAGTGCAAAATGATCCAGATTTGTACACGTACGATAGCGTACCGTATTTACTTAAAATTAAAAAAACAGCTCGAAGATTTGTTACTCGATATCGATCTGACAATACATTAGAATTACAGTTTGGCCCCGGCGTTTCTGTTGATGATGATGAAGAAATAATTCCAAACCCAGACAATGTAGGATCTAGTTTAACAGGATTACAGACACAATTTGATAGGCCAATTGACCCGTCAAATTTCATGTATACAAAAACTTATGGACTAGCTCCTGCAAATACAACACTAACAGTTACGTATACAGTTGGCGGAGGCGTTACTTCTAACGTACCTGCTAAATCATTAACGCAAATATCACAAATAGAATATGTCACTGTTAACCAAAATTTGAATACAGCTTTGTTAAACAGAGTTAGAGCTTCAGTGGCATGCACTAACCCAAATCCTGCATCTGGCGGTAAGAATCAAGAAACAATTGAAGAAATACGACAAAATGCTATCGCAAATTTTGCAGCACAAAATCGAGCCGTAACTGCGCAAGATTATATAATACGAGCTTATTCACTACCAACGAAATTCGGATCAGTTGCAAAAGCGTATGTAATGCAAGATCANCAAATAAGTCCTGAAGATCCTAGTAAAATGATCGCTAATCCATTAGCTATCAATTTATATACGTTAGGATATAANAATANCAANAATTTAACTCCTCTTAATGCAGCAGTTAAAGAAAATTTACGTACGTATCTTACNCAATACCGAATGTTAACTGATGCTATTAACATAATGGACGCATTTATTATTAACATAGGAATTCGATTTGAAATTACAGTACTTCCAGAATATAATTCAAATGAAGTATTATTAAGATGCGTTTCTAGATTACGAAACATTTTTGATATTAATAGATGGCAAATTAATCAGCCTATTCTTTTATCTAGAATGTATACTGAATTAGATCGAATTGAAGGTGTACAATCTGTACCAAATATTCGCGTCGTTAATNTATATGACGACACTTTAGGATATTCTGGAAATGTATATGACATTGGTGCAGCGACTCGCGACGGTACAATTTATCCTTCGTTAGATCCTAGCATATTTGAAGTTAAATTTCCAGATTCAGATATCGTAGGAAAAGTAGTAGCATTATAAAAATATAAATTATGATTTGGTCAGTCCCTGCATTAAAAGACACAACGATATATGAATCTGATCCGTATAGAAATTCTGGATTAGATCAAGTATTAGAACTACGAAAAATAGGCGATACAACGACTAACGATTTAGAAGAATCTAGAATATTAATTCAATTTGATATATCAGATCTTTCAAACGTTTTAACTACTAACAATATAACGATAAACGATATATCTGCTAGTTTAAACTTATATAGTGTTCAAGTATCTGAAGTACCAACTACATATACTATTGAATCTAAAGCTTTAGCAGTATCTTGGTCAAATGGTACAGGATATTCAACGACACCTTCAGGAGAAATTTCCGCAGTATTAGCAACAGACGGAGCTACATGGATTTCAACTGCGGGTTCAGGTTCATTAACATGGAGCGCATCGTTGTCAGATAGCACTCAACTTCAATACAATTCTGCTTCTGTAGGAGGAGGCGTTTGGTATACATCTTCAATAGCTAGTCAATCATTTAATCGTAAAACAACAGACGATTTATCAGTTGATATTACGAATATTGTAAAAAATTGGTATAATGAAACGTTTACAAATAACGGAGTTGTAGTATCATTTAAAAATTCAGAAATTTCTGCAGCCAATTATCCGAATACAAACTTACAATTTTATTCTTCAGATACTAATACAATTTACGAGCCACAGTTGTATATTAGTTGGACAGGAAGCGTATCATACGCAACAGGTTCATTAGCTGCTATTACATACAATGATTTTCCAATTGTATATTCTAGAAATTTTCATGGAGAATATAAACAAGGAAGAAAAATAAGAATAATGTTAGCTGCTAGAGACAAGTATCCTAGAAAAACATTTAGCCAAAATTCAGATTTTACTACAGTAAAAGCACTTCCACAAAATTCATATTATCAGGTTTTAGACGCCCATAATAATAAAATACTTATTCCATATAGCAATGCTACGAAAATTTCAGCAGATTCTAACGGAGCGTATTTTGATTTATATACAACAATGATGTATCCAGAACGTTATTATAAATTTGAAATTAAATCTGAATTTACTGATATAACTGAATATTTTTCATCTAACGATTTTACGTTTAAAATAATTGAATAATGCCAGAGCAACGATATCCAGCAGATACGTCCGGGGGTGCACAATTTTCTCCTAGAGTTAGTGATGAACTATTTAATCCACCGCCAGCAAATCCGTACGAGCCTATTAATTTAGATAACAGTCAAGAAAGAAGGCCACCTGCTACATATTACGAACAATGTCAGTTTCTTAAATTAGATGACCGATATACAGTTTCCGATCGAATTAAATTAGAATCGATACGAAATATAACGAATGAACCGTATAAACAATTAGAAGGCGGTACTATTCAAATTGATAAAAATGTAGATTTAACAAATCAAAGACAATTTGTAAGTTTATTTGCAACTAAAACTACATATAAAAAAATACAAGAAGCTATAGACACGGAATTTGAAGAATTTGTAGCGCCCGAGCCTGACATCATACCATCATTGACTAAGGCTATACAAGATTTAGAATCTGATGTAGCGGAGTTATTAGCTCAAACGCGAGTTGATTCGACTACAATCGATAGACTTCGACAACAAATTGCTGAATTGCAAGCTCAATTAGATTTAGCTAGAAGACCACCCGAGTTTATTAATGAAGTACCAGATATTGTTACTGCTGGTGGTGGTTTATATTCTGATAGAACTGGGTTACCAGGAGCGCCAAACGCGCCTAGAATTGGTAATATGCTATTATCAAAAAATAGAACTGCGAAATTAATGATACTACTAGGTACGGTTACTGACATTACTGGAGCTACTAGAACAAGAGCTAGGTTACAAGTATACCTTGGAGAATTTGATGAAAAAGGCAGTCCATTACCAGGTACAGTACAAACTTTAGGTTTTAGTATTATATCAAATCCAGCCATTGAATTTGGTCCAGATGCTGTAGTTGCATTACGTTGGTCTAATCGAAATTTAAATTGGAGTTTTTTCCGGTATGACAGAACCCTAGGAGAAGAAGCAAGTTCTCGAGAACTTTGGTCAACTAGCGACTTTACAGGCCCAGCAAACGCACCTGTATTCAGAGGTAATTCTTCTGTACAAATTACCGATGCTGGTATTATACAAATAGCTAATGACGGTATTCCACTTTGGTCGTCATATAATCGAGGATAAACAATAATATCTAAGTTAGATATTTATTTAAAAGTAAGTAATGCCATTTTCAAATTATACTAACGAGCAAGATATCTTAAATTCTAGAAATTTAGTACGAGGTGTAAGGCTTAATACTAAAGATTTAGAATTTTTAGATTTACGGCCATATTCAGTACAAGCCTCGTACCCTGCTCCGCCTATTACTGAAATGCATGTATATACTTCAGATGGAGTATACATTAATGGATTACATAACATAAATCAGTATTCAAAAGTAGAATTTAATGATAATAATTCCGGAGATGTCGTAGAGCAATACTTAAGTGTCGACACGAATTCTGCGTTAGAAGAATTAAATTTAACTAGAGGGCAATATAAAATTGTATACAATACATTATATAATGTAATTGGATCGTATGAAGGTCAGAAACTATGGGTTTATGAAATTTCTCCTTCTAGAAGGGAAGTACGAATTCGTTTAACAGATAATGAAAGTAATACACTTCGTAGCGAGCTTTTAAACTTTTACAATTATTATATAGCTCGGTCAAAACCTTCTGATTTATTTAATACATATACATTAAATTTCGGATTTAATAACATCGTTCCGATCGTTAATATTCGATTTGATAGACGTAATTCTGCGAATCCTGAAATAGTATTGCGTTTATATTCTCCACTACCTGCAGATATTGAAGAAAAAGATAAGTGTTGGATTTCATTTGAAGTATCTAATCCAGCAGTAACTTCAGTAACTATTACACCGCAAATACCAGAACGTACTTTTAATAGATTATCTGGACCTAATTTTGATTTAGAGGAATTGGAGTCTACTTCAATTGCTACCGATTTCAAATCATGGAATGATTTATTAGGTTCGAATATTACTACGTCGCAACAGTTAGTCGATTCATACTTTTCAGGCTCGTTATCTGGAATTAAATTGAACATTAACTATCGATTGTTTGATAATTACGTACACTATTCATCTGCAGTCGAAAGAGTAAAGAACTTTCATTATAAGCTTCAGTTAATTGAATATTATTCAGATCAAATACAAACTTTATCTCAAGTAAATGGCGGCGATATTACCAACGTTAATATTCAAGATGTTTTTAGTAAACGTAACAGCGTTGTAAGCAGTTTTGATGATTTTGAAAAGTATTTGTTTTTTGAATCGACAGGAAGTAAATTATATACACATTATGATATAACAGGATCAATCGATCCATGGCCAAAAACTCAGCCAACTAGTCTACAATGGCAACAGGCATATATGCTATGGAGTCAGTTTTCGCAAACCTGGCAAGTAAGTTCAGGACCTGATCCATACGGTTATTTTTCAACTCAAGTACGCACCACGTCAGCTCAAGGACAAACGTACTATCAAAACTTATTAAGTTTAGCTAAGACTTACGATGATAATAATGTGCATAAATTAGAAAATGCAATACCATTGCATTTACGAAATTTAGAAGATGCTGATCAGTTTCTTTTATTTGTACATATGTTAGGTCATCATTTTGATATATTATGGACATACATTAATAGTTTAACTTTAATACATTCTAGAGAAGAACATCCTAAAGATGGTATGTCAGATGATTTACTTTATCATGTAGCAGAGTCGTTAGGATTTAAATTAATTGACGGTAGGTCTGTTTCGGATTTATGGAAATATACTATTGGAGTCGATGAAAATGGAGATGTAATACAACAAAATGTCGACGGTAGAACTTCCTTATCAGATAGAAACTCTACTAGAGAAGTATGGAGGCGAATTGTTAATAACTTACCTTATATACTTAAAAACAAAGGCACGTCTAGATCGATTAAAGCTTTATTGTCTTGTTTTGGAATTCCATCAACGGTATTGACTATTAAGGAATATGGCGGCCCATCGACGTTTACAGACAACGATCATTTTCCTGAATATGTACATGATGTATATCATTATGCGTGGCTTTCAGATACTGGTAGTTTAGAATTACCTGTTACTACGTATGTAAATTCTTTAGGAAATACAATATCTGCAAATACATTACAATTTAGGTTTAAGACAGATGAAAATTTTAGTTATACACCTAATAGTTATTACAATATATTTTCTGCCCCAAGCGCTTCAGTTAATGATGTATATCATTTAATATTAAATACTTCAAATGTATTAAATGAAGGTACGTTAACTTTGTTTAATTCTGTAACAGGTAATGCAGTTTCAGCATCAAATGTATACATATTTGACAACAGTTGGCATAATGTATATGTAGAATCGACAAATTCTACAGGATCGTTGAAAGTAGCCAGAACCAAATATGGAAAAGCTACATACATAAAATCATCTAGTTTTTCTGGAGATTTAAATGTATTTCCAACTACTGGTACAGAAACATTTACTTTTGCTTCTGGATCTAGAGCACTATCATCGCCAGTAACACTTCCGAACGGAACAACCGTTTCTAATTTATCTAAATTTAATGGCCATTATCATGAAATTCGTATTTGGTCTGGTACATTAAATGATGCTACAATTCGAGAGCATGGAGCGTCGCCTAATACATATACATACAATATCGATCGAATATCGCTGTCGACAGGCGAACAAGCTTCGAAACCATATGATCATTTATTACAACGATTTACGTTGGCAAATAAACAAATTGAAAGCGGATCATTTTATCAAAATTCAGTACATCCTAATCAGCGAATTAATACAGGCTCACTTTATTTTATAGGATTTACCAATTCAGGATCGATTAATTTTGAAGGGTTTGAAGAACAGTATACTACGCCGTCGCCATCTTTAGGTGGCAATAGTTTATATACAAATAAAATTCGAATTGACTCGTCTAGTTTTATTCCTGGACGCACATTAAATACTAAAACTCGAGCTACCAGATCTAGTTTAGATAGATATTCATTAGATTCTAATCGTTTAGGAGTATATTTTTCACCACAAACGGCAATTAATGAAGATATCTTCAATCAATTAGGTTATTTTGAAATTGACGATTATATAGGAGATCCGAACGATGAATATTCTGAAAAGTATCCTAGATTAATTAATTTTTCTACAAATTACTGGAAAAAGTATGATAATCGAAATGATTTTGAAGCTTATTTTCGAGCTTTAGAAATTTATGATTTTTCATTGTTTAAGTATATTAAACAACTTCTACCTAACAGAGCTAATCCAATTGTAGGACTATTGGTTGAACCAAATGTGCTGGAACGAAGCAAAGTTCGCATAATGCGAAACAAGCCTGGTATTGAAGATCTTACTTACGATATGTCTTTGGAACGCGAGCCTGAATTGACAGGCGAGTATAGTTCTATACCAATGACTATTGATTGGCCATTAGAAATTGAATCTAATGTTAATGACGATATATCATTTGGAATTGACATTTCTAGAAATTCAGAAATTGAATTTTCTTCAGAAGTTTTAAGTAATTTTGAAGTTGGTCAAATTGATAATTTAACTAATCAAAATAAATTACCAAACCAGTGGATACAAAATCGATATATTGGAGTTTATAAAATACAAGAATCTGCATCGTATGTAGCATACGACCCTAATTCAATTGTATTAAATTCAAGACCGTCTACGTATTTAGTTGACAAAGAAGAAAGATATAAAATTTTAGCATGGTCAGGGTCAAGTAGTACTGCATCAGGCGGTTTTATTGCTAGATTTAACCTTCCATATCCAGGAACGTATTATGTAAGTGCATCATTTGATGATTTAAATGCGGATGTCGATATACGTACTCCTACTCTTTTAGATACGATACCAAGAATTTCTGCATCTAATCGAACAGGATCGTATGACAATGAGTTCAGAATTAATACAAATTTATTAACATTTCGAAATGCCGGAGCTAACCCTGTCGTAACTAAACAAATATTAATTTATCAACTTAACTATTCTCAAACTCAAGATTTCATACCACGTGGTACATTAAATCATCGTTATTTAGGATCTAAATTAACAGCTTCTGCAGTTAACGTTGATACATCTGTAACAATTGACGGAGGGCCAGTAGTTAAAGTAACTGAAGTCAATCCTAATAAATTAGTATTTTCTTCTAACCAATTAACGACTGTATCGAAAACAATATCAGGTAAACAAACCAAATCAAATTAAGATTTTAAGAATATCTATATTTATTTAAAAGAAAGATTATGGGATACTTAGACAATAGTTCAATAACTGTTGATGCCATTTTAACTAAAAAAGGTCGAGAACTTCTATCTCGGGGCAAAGACGAATTTAAAATTTCACAATTTGCTTTAGCAGATGATGAAATTGATTACGATTTATGGAATCCAGCACATCCGCTAGGATCTGATTATTATGGAATTATCATTGAAAATATGCCGTTAGTCGAGGCTACGTCAGACGAATCAAATATTATGCGTTATAAATTAGTAACGTTACCTAAGAGAACATCTAGAATTCCAGTAATATCAGTAGCTCAAACGTCTATTACGTTAACGAGTCCTGGACAAAGATTTACAATTACTCCGACTACAATCAATTTTAGTGCAGGAAATTCTACTTTAGGATATACGGCTATTTTAGCAAATTCCGATGCAGTTAGTCTTAGAACAGTTCTACCAGTTACTGCTGGAGTTAGTCCATCTGTACCTAGATTTATCGGAGATGCTGAATCTGCTCAATCTATTTCGGTTACTGGATTTAGTTTTGAATTAATTGCGAAACAACAGTTAGTATCTGACGTTAATACAACAGTAACTATTATAGGAAATGAATCTGGAGGTCGAGTTACAGTTAATGTTACCGTTAAGAAAACGGAACTAGCTACTGCAGCATTCGCGACAATTATTAATGCACAATAAATTAATATAATATGGGAAATACATCAGAAGGGTTAAGTTTAGGTACCGGGCGAGGCGGAATTGTCGCTCCAACCGCAGGAACAACCGGACCAAGCGTTATAGCTACAGGTCTACCCGAAGGATTTGGAGCAGCAATTGAAGCGGAACGTCAACGAGTAATTGACGATCAAACTCAAGTCAATCTTCAAGCAGAAATTGATAGAAGAGCTCGTGAAATTGCAGATCAAATTATCGCAGATTTAGCTCGTCAAAATCGAGCAGCTGCAAATGGTAGAGTATTTACTAGATTTGACTTAGCTAGCGACGTTATTGAAAACCAGAAAACAGAAGTTACTACTGGAGTATTTTCTGGAAATGCAGCTACAATGTCAGCGGCATATACATCGTCAGCTCAAAGCGTATCATCTAAAAAATATTTTTACGATGTATGGAACGGTACATCATCGACATCAGAATCGCAATTTGCAGTAGCGTATGGCCATAGATTAGGCTCAGGCTCTTCTGCAGACGGAACGTTAAATGATTCACCGACACGAGCTATTTATTCACAATATCGTTTATTATTACTTGATCCAACAGATACTACATTTACTTTTGCTAATTCTACAGATTCAAATTCAGTATATTTCGTAAACTATAATCGTGCTAGAATTAAAGAAAAATTAGATACAGGTAATTGGGAACTTACTTTAGGCCAGCTTAGTGGTTCAGCAGTTCCGAACAATGTACATACTGGATCTAATGTTAGATTAGCAGATTCTCCTTCATTTATTACATTAATTGACGATTCAAATCAGTCGCAGCAAAATTTTTTATCTAACGGGTCGAGAGTTTATAACATTGTATCAGGGTCGCTAATTAATGGAGTATATTCACCGTCTTCACCGGTATATTATGGATTAGCTTATCCTGATTTAGGTATTCTAGCACTAAATGCTGACATCTTAGATGTGTCTGCCTCATTTAATACAGTAACAGGATCGAATATTGCTGGAGATAATGCCTTTAAATTGTTTACTGCAATATCAGGAGCAATGGCTACTAGCACAACATATGCAGCTCAAGGAAGATCTGCAGAAACAGTGTCTTCGACTCATTATTTCGTTCGAGTAAAAAATGCTGAATATAATTTTTCAAATAATCCGACATTCGTCACTGGATCAGTAGGAGAAATTGCTCAACCGACCTTTATTAACGATCCTAAAGTTTATATTACAACTATAGGTATGTATAACGATCGTCAAGAACTTCTAGCTGTCGGTAAATTGAGTCAGCCAATTAAGAAGACCTTCAGTAATGAAGTTCTAATTAAAGTTAAACTCGATTTTTAATACCTAATAAGTAGACACTTTGATATTTATTATTAAAGAGGCTATTTACTATCTTTATGGCAAAATCTGGTGTATTTAAGACAATTAAAGATCGAGACAAGTCGATTACGCCCTTCAAAGTTTATAAATCTTGGGGATATGCAACTACATCTAGTTTACAACAAGATAATATTTCTAGATTAGTAGCTATTAAACCAAACCCAGATTCATATACAGGTGGTATTTTAACTTTAGATAGTCAACAATTTTTAAATGACAGCTCATCTGCATTAATTAATTCATCTAGTCAAAAAGAAGCTGGATTGTATTGGTACAGTATCGATCATTTATATTACAAGCGCGCTGGAATTCCATACGATACTTTTGGTAATACAAATCATCAAAATATATATCGTACATTATATCCAGAAGCTTCTGTAATTAGTATACCTCAGGTACGATTCGGTGAAACAGTTAGACCAACTTCATTTAAAATGAGACTTCGAAATTCTCAATTAAATGCAACTAGTATGTCTTTTTATGACGATGGTCAAGGAAATTTAATTGATGCTCAGTTAAGCTCGTCAATATCAAATGAATTGATTTATTTAACGTTTAATTCAATGCGATATGCAAAAAATTGGACAAACAATTCATCAATAGCTCTTTCAACAGATACTGAAGTTACTGAAATAGAGCGAGAAACGTCTATTCCTGATTTAACAATTTCATCGAAAAATGTTTGGATAACAAATAATTCAGGATATAATATTGGATCTGTTAATTGGGGAGAAGCAGCAGCATTTTCAAATAATAGTTATATTCGAATACCGACTAACGATCGAATGAATTTCGAACAAGATGACGATTATACAATTTCATTTTGGATGGTATTACCGACTATTGCTCCGGCAAATAAAATGTATGTACTATCTAAACGAAGTACAGGATTAATCGATCGATTCAATCCTAATACTCGATTGTTAGTTCGCGGAGACTTTGATACTAACAGTTCACAGTATCCATTTGATATATACTTAGAAGATTATGGTACAGGACTGCCAGCTGTAGTTTGCAACTATAAAACATCCGGGCAAGTGTCTAGTGTACAATATTCAGCGTCGCTAGCAGATACAAATAAATTTACTCATTTTGTATTTCAAAAAACAGGATCGATAATGCAGTTGTATTTTAATGGTCAGTTGCAAAGTTCAGCCTCGCTTCCGTCAGGTAATATACAAAATCAAGCAGATATATTTTTAGGTTCGTTAGGTTTGAATACTGATGGATCAGGTAAAGATGGTTATCGTGGATATGTTCGAGAATTTTTAATGTTTGATAAAGCATTAACTCAAACAGAAATTGCTCAGTTGACACATACCGGATCGAATTTAATGATTACTAATCGAAATGTCGTAGGTAATATTTTTTACGAACATGGGATAGCAGTATTATCTGATCCTAGACCAAATTACGGAACTGAACAATATAGAATGTTTAGTGATCAATTATATAATTTACGTACTGGAGCTTCTGAACCGTCTTATTTAGATGAATTTTATTTAGAATTCAATTCAACTAAAACGCTTTATGAACATGAATATATTTGTAAAATGCGTGGTGACGAATTTAATTTTACAATGAATCCAACCATTCGTAAAAATAACAATCCAAATAGTGAAATTCCAAAACCGATAGTGGCTTTAGATGAATTTGCTCCTTACATTACTACAGTAGGATTGTATAATAACAAAGGTCAATTGTTGGCGATTGGAAAATTAGGTACTCCTATACGTAAACGAGACGATGTAGATTTAAATATTATAGTAAGATTTGACGCTTAATCAAATTTAATTGTTATGGCAAGAAAAAAATTTAGCAGAAAGCAAGTAGCTGCAAAGTACGGCTTTCGAAGTGGCTTAGAATTAGAAATAAGTGAGTCACTTAAAAATCGAGGCATTGACGGTCAATATGAAGAAAATGTAATTGAATACATCAAACCGATAACAAAACATAAATACCGTCCAGATTTTCGATTACCAAATGGAATTTATGTAGAAACGAAAGGGAGATTTTTAACAGCTGATAGGAAAAAACATTTGTTGATTAAAGAGCAACATCCTGAATTAGACATTCGATTTTTATTTCAAAATTCCAAAGTAAAAATTTCAAAAAATTCTAAAACGACATACGCATCTTGGTGTGAGAAAAATGGGTTTCTTTATGCAGATAAAGAAATTCCAGAAGAATGGTTACGATAATTAGGAATATAGAATTATTTTTCATATATTTTTACCATGAATAATTCTAGGTTGATAGAACTGTTGCAAACTGAACTAGGTAAAGGTAAGATTACAAACAAAGGTAATATTGCATTTTGTTGTCCATTTTGCTCGACAACTAAAAAGAAATTGGAAATTCAAACGATAACAAGCGAATCTGGAGAAAATCCATGGCACTGCTGGGTGTGTAATGCCTCAGGAAAAAAGTTATCTTCGCTGTTTAAACTGTTAAATTTAGGAAGAGAAAAGTTATCTGAACTTCATCGGATACTAGGTACCCAATCTAAGTATAACAGTTTTTCGAAAGATGATGTACGTGAGTCTACGAATATGCTCGCATTACCAAAAGAGTTCATTCCCTTGTATAAACATTCCAATTCAATTGAGTATAAAAATGCTATATACTATTTGCGAGCTAAGCGAAATGTATCGCTATCTGAAATTGTTAAGTATGGAATTGGATATTGTGAAGAGGGCGAATATTCGAAAAAAATTATTGTTCCATCGTATGACGAAATGGGTAAATTGAATTTTTTCGTAGGCAGGTCTTATTACGAGGCAGAGTCATTCAAACATAAAAATCCAGATTATTCGAAAAATTGCGTTGGGTTTGAACTATTTATAAATTGGGACTTGCCAATTGTTTTAGTTGAAGGGGCGTTTGATGCGATAGCAGTAAGACGAAATGCTATACCATTATTTGGTAAAACTATATCTGAAGATCTTCGTAAAAAAATTATTGAACGTAAAGTATCTAAATTGTATATTTGTTTAGATAAAGATGCACAAAAGCAAGCTCTGAAGCATGCAGAATATTTTATGAACAATGGTGTAGAAGTATATTTTGTAGATTTACAAGATAAAGATCCTGCTGAAATTGGGTTTGAATCTATGATAAAATTAATTAAAGAAACTGCTCCATTGTCATTTACTAAATTTATTGAATATAAACTGTTAGCAAAAATATGATACGAGGAAAGAAAATTAACATGGAATTAACAGAAATTGATAAGATTTATCATATTTCAGATGTACACATTAGAAATTTAAAAAGACATAAAGAATACAAAATAGTATTCGATCGATTAGTCGAATCAATTAAATCGACTCTTACTAAAAATTCAGTAATATTTTTAGGTGGTGATATTGTACATGCAAAAACAGACATGACTCCTGAGCTTGTGCAGTCAGTTCAAGAGTTTTTCAAACAGTTTGCTGATATTGCGCCTACTATATTAATTACTGGTAATCACGATTGCAACTTAAATAATAAAACTAGATTAGATGCATTAACGCCAATCGTTAACGCACTTAATCATAAAAATTTATACTATCTTAAAGATTCTGGTGTATATCAAATAGCTGATAAAACGTTTGTAGTAATGTCAGTTTTTGATAAACCGAAAGATTTTATTCGTGCAGTAGATGTAAAAGGATCTTATAAGATTGCATTGCATCATGGTGCTGTCAATTCAGCCGTTACGGACATTGGATTTACTTTAGTAAATGAAAATGTTCCAGTTGAATTGTTTGATGGATATGATTTAGTATTGTTAGGTGATATTCATAAACCAGCTCAATATTTAAATCGAGAAAAGACTATTGCATATCCAGGTTCGACAATTCAACAAAATCACTCTGAAGCTTTAGATCATGGATATTTAGTTTGGGATACTAAAACAAAACAATCAGAGTTTGTTGTAATTGAAAATGATTTTTGTTATTATACAGTTGATATTGATAACGGCTTGTATGAACCGCTACCTGAAAAATTAAAACGTAAACAAATTCGTCTACGGGTACGAGTACGTGATACTGATACAGCTGATTTGAAAAAAGCAATTGCAAAAATCAAATCTGAATTTCAAATTGAAGAAACTTCAATTCAGCGAATAAACGATTTTAAATCAAATAAAAATAGAGTTCAAAAAATTAACATCGGAGATGTTCGAGATGTAGAATATCAAAATGAACTCATTTCAAAATATTTAGAAAATAAATTTGCGTTAGATGATGATATTTTAGATGGTGTACGGTATGTTAATCGTACAGTAAATTCCAGTTTATCGCATACTGAATTAAGCAGAAATGTATCATGGATACCTAAACGATTTGAATTTTCCAACATGTTTAGTTACGGTAAAGACAACGTTGTCGACTTTACTAACATGAAAGGTTTATATGGGCTATTCGCCCCTAACGCGTCTGGTAAGTCTACTTTTTTAGATTCAATTACATATTGTATTTTTGATAAATGTAGTCGAGCTTCAAAAGCCTCAAATGTGTTAAATAACAGGGCGACATCATTTTCTTGCAAATTTCAATTTGAATTAAATGGTAAAGATTATTTTATCGAGCGCGTTGGAACGAAAGGACGTCATGATCACGTGCGAGTAGTAGTTAATTTTTACAGTGTAGATGATTTAGGTAACCAAGAGTCACTAAATGGTAAAGAGCGTAGTGAAACTAATTCAAATATTCGTTCTGTTTTAGGAACGTATGAAGATTTTGTTTTAACTACCTTATCTATACAAAATAACAATTCTGGATTCATTGATATGGATCAGCGTAATCGTAAAGATTTATTATCACAGTTTTTAGACATTAATGTATTTGAAACTCTTTACGATATAGCAAATGCCGATATTAAAGAAGTAGCTACGTTACTTAAAGAATATAAAAAACAAGATTTAGAAACGAAATTAGCTGAATCTATATCTAGTATATCTGAACATTCAAAATTATATTCTGAATTACAAGAACAAAAAAATCAAGTTGAATCTGACATTGAAAAATACAATTCTAAAATTTTAGAATTAACGTCGAAAGTAATTCCTATAGATTCGTCAATAACAGATTTAGATAAGTTAGCAAATTTGAAAAATTCAATCAATTCTAAAATTGAAGCTGCTAATAGAAAAATTGACGACATTGCGATAAAAATTAAAGACACCAAAGCGCTAGTTACTTCACAAAAGATACAGTTAGGTACTTATAACATTGAAGATTTAAAAGATAAAATTAAAACTCTAGAATCGTTACGGTCTGAAGAAAAAACAATGTTGTTGCGAATTGAACGGCTTAAATCAGATGTATCTCATAAACTTGAGAAAATGAAAAAGCTGGAAGATTTGCAGTATGATGAAAATTGTCAGTTTTGTATGAATAATATTTTTGTTAAAGATGCAATTGAAACGAAAGAATCAATAAACTTTGACAAAATTAAAGGAGATGAGTTGATTAGACATTTATCTAGTATTCGAAGTCAAATCGAAGCTTTTAAAGGCTCGCAATTGGAACTAAATGAACATAATGATTTGCTTCAGCTAAATTCAACGACAAATTTAAATTTAAGTAAATTAACGCAACAGTTGCAAACTGAAACGGAACTTGTTAATAAATCAGAATCTTTAATAGCAGAAACTGATGCAAAGATTGAACAGTATCATAAGACAAAAGATAGCATCGCTTTAAACAATGAAATTTCTATGGAAATTAATAGTTTAAAATTGGAATTAGATTTTGAAAAAACTCAATTGCGATCTATTGATCAGGAAATATTAGATACACATTCTGCATTGTCGGTAGCTACTAGAACGAAAGAGCAGGCCGAAGCTTCAATTGAAAAGTTAAAGGAATTGACTCAACAGTATAAATTTTATGAATATTATTTGCAAGCAGTTTCCAGGGACGGCGTTCCATACGATTTAATTTCAACGGCAGTACCGTATATTGAACAAGAAATTAACAACATACTATCGCAAATTGTCGACTTCAATTTAATGTTGGATATGGATGGAAAGAATATTAACTGTCATATTGTATATGATGAAGAAAATTTCTGGCCAATTGAACTAACGTCAGGAATGGAAAAATTTATATCTTCATTAGCAATTCGTACAGCTCTGGTAAATATATCTAATTTACCTAGACCTAATTTTTTAGCTATTGACGAGGGATTCGGTGTACTCGATTCAGATAATATGAATTCTATGTTCAATTTATTTGATTATATGAAAACGCAATTTTCATTTATTATGGTTATTTCGCATATCGATTCAATGCGAGATATTGTAGATAAATTAATTGAAATAGTAAAATCTAAAGGACAATCCAAGATTCAATTTATGTGATATTTATTATAAAATATCCGTAAATGTCTAGAAAAGAAGTAATCTATCAAGGATTATTAGATTTACCAGTTGCAGTTGAAGATTTTTCAGTATCGTCACCTAATTACTTTCGAGTAACTAATTTACCAACTGAATTTACATCAGGACAAAATATTTTTAAATTTAAAGGTAATCCTGATGTTTTCGTAGAAGATACTCCTATAGAAATTGAAATCTTAGATTCAAATGGAGATCCGATATATTTCGAAGTAGATTTAGATTTAGAATCTTCAGAGCAAGAAGCTATTATTTCCGTATTCATTACGCAAGATATACCACCAGGCCCTGTTGAAATTATTTTATGTGGCGTAATTGATCAAGACGCTAACGGCAATCGTATATCAGTAACTACACAACCTAATTTTCGATGGACTACTACGGTAGCTACTAATCCATCTAAACGAAACGCAACTGAAATAATTTTTAATGTAACGCCTTCTGTTACAGTTACATCTTCAACAGGATCGTATTTAGATAAAATTTATTCTGGAGGTAATAAGTTTGTCGATGTAACAATTGATAATTTAGATTATCGATATGTAAACAATACTGCAGTATTTTTAACTAGTTCAGCTACAGTAACTCCATTTAATCCAAATGTAGTTAGTGCAAAAGCTTTTATTTCTAGTTCAGCTATTTCTAGTGCTACTTCATTATCTCCAACAATACCTGGTACTTTAGCTACTACTATATTTACTTCTAGTTTATCAATTACAAGCGGTTCAGGTGTTGGATATTTAACTGATTTTATTGCATTAAGTATTCTTAATTCAAATTCACAGTATATACCCAGGCAAGGAAGAATATCGTCTATTACAGTAACTTACGAGCAAACTGCTTCTGCAGAACCAGCTACTGAAAATAAATACAATCTAGCTACGGCATTTTTTACTAATTTAAACCCAACCGTTGGTACTGTTGCGAGAATTCGTTCATATTATCGTAGCTCTGGTATTGGTGAATATATTTTATCTAACGAAACAGATATTACTTCTACAGAAACTGAATTTGGATTTACGTCAGAAGTTGTAACGGCGTCGTTTGCTATTCCAACAGTACATCGAAATGATAGACTTGATTTCAAATTTGAATTTCTAAACCCGTCAGGAATTGTTGCAAAACAATCTATTCAATCGCTTAACAATTTATTTTTAGGTGGCAATACATATGTAGGTGGTGATGATAATTTATTGACAGGATCGTTGTTTGTTGCAGGAGAAACAGGTACAGGCGTACAATTGTCTGGACGCAATAACGCTGCATTGATTCGTAGTATAGGATATACTGGATTTAGTAATGCTTTAGACGGATCAGGGCAAGCTGGATTTGTAATGTACTCAGGCTCTGTACAGTCATTGTTAACGGCAGCTGAATCGTATGCGGGTGTAGGATTAGAATTGGTTGCGAATTCAGAATCATATTTTCGATATGCAACTGACAATGGCGGTGAATTAGATGTTCGAACAAATAAATTCTTTTTAGGTAATGATCAAATATACATTAGCGGATCAAATGGAAATGTTGAAATATCTTCTTCAAATTTTCATCTTACAGCCGCTGGCGATGTAATTGCCTCTGATGGAGAATTTCGTGGCACTAATTTAGCTGATTTATACATTTATCGAAATAGTATTATAGATTCTACTAATAATCAATTATCAGAGTTTAGTTCGTCGGGACAAAATTTTGTAAGTTTAAATTTAACAGGTAGTCACGATCCAGTACTTAATACTACTGGCCCGTCCATGTTCATACGAATAAACCCAGGGTCGAAATTAGCTAATTTTCCTTTAGGAGCTATAGTAATGCATCCTAGCAATTCTATATGGAATTCTCCAGGAAATAAATATCAAAGCTTCGGAGCTACTATTATTTTAGAAGCCGCAACGACATTTTATATATCTATTAACAAAGGTCCACATCAAACTCCTGATTCTGATATTGTATCTGATGTAGGTGATATATTTTATCCAATGTTTCGTACATATACAATTGGAGCAAATACATACAATAATACAATGAAGATTACTGTAGGTACTAGGATATTGCTAGCACAAAGTACATTTGACTGGAAAATTATGTCATTATCGGCTACTGATGCTGGAAATGTATTATTTAGTCATGGACTTGAAGCAGGCGCTGTTACAGGCTCAACTTTACAATTAACTAATTTACCGATATCATCTGCCAGTTTAGCACCTGGGACTGTATGGAATGACTCTGGCACGCTGAAAATAGCGTAATCGATATTTATTACAAAGAAGAATACAAATGGCAATTACAAGTTTATCTGCGCAGTATATATCTGCGTCATTCCAAAATTTAGTGCAAGTATCTAGCTCTGG
>JGI11772J19994_1000038_pt1 | contig 27397 bp, 33 predicted proteins | sample Etolagsurwater0m_FD_19994 | JGI IMG/M metagenome (IMG submission 19994) | reverse complement strand
TCTGGTGGTAAGGGTCAATATGGCCATGTATGGTTAAGAATTGAACCAAATGAACAGGGTAAAGGTTATGAGTTTATCGATGAAATTAAGGGTGGAACTGTACCTAGAGAATTCATTCCTGCAGTTGACAAGGGGCTTAGAGAAACAATTACCGCGGGCGTTCTTGCTGGATATCCAATTGAAGATGTGAAAGTTGCACTTTATGATGGTTCCTATCACGACGTTGACTCTAATGAAAATGCGTTTAAAATGGCGGCTTCATTTGCATTTAAAGATGGATGTAAAAAAGCGGACCCAGTTTTACTCGAACCTATGATGGCAGTCGAAGTAGAAACTCCTGAGGAGTATATGGGCGACGTTATGGGAGATCTTTCATCTAGAAGAGGAATTGTGCAAGGCATGGAAGATAATGCCACTGGTAAAGTAATTCGTGTTGAGGTTCCATTAGCAGAGATGTTTGGATACTCAACCGTTGTAAGGTCGTTATCACAGGGTCGAGCAACATACTCAATGGAGTTTAAGCACTATGCTGAAGCGCCAAGAAATGTAGCAGACGCTGTAATTAATAAACAATAATCTAAAGAAAAATTAAGGAAGAACATTATGGCTAAAGGTAAATTTGAGCGTACCAAACCGCACGTAAATGTCGGCACCATCGGACACGTTGACCATGGTAAAACCACATTAACGGCTGCAATTTCAACCGTATTAACGGCTAAGTTTGGTGGAGAGAAAAAGAATTTTGCTGAGATTGATTCAGCTCCTGAAGAAAAAGCACGTGGTATTACTATTAATACTTCACATGTTGAATATGAAACAGAAAAACGACATTACGCTCACGTAGATTGCCCAGGCCACGCCGATTATGTAAAAAACATGATCACTGGTGCCGCTCAAATGGATGGTGCAATCCTTGTATGTTCAGCTGCTGACGGCCCGATGCCTCAAACACGTGAACACATTCTTTTATCACGCCAAGTGGGTGTACCTCACATCGTTGTCTTCCTTAACAAAGCTGATATGGTTGATGACAAAGAGTTGTTAGAGTTAGTTGAAATGGAAGTGCGTGAATTATTAAGTAAATACGACTTCCCTGGGGACGACATTCCAATCATTACCGGTTCTGCTGTAAAAGCGCTTGAAGGTGATCAATCTGAAATTGGTGAGCCAGCAATTTTAAAATTAGCAGAAGCATTAGACTCATATATTCCTGAGCCACAGCGCGCAGTGGATGGTGATTTCCTTATGCCAGTAGAAGACGTGTTCTCAATTTCAGGTCGAGGCACAGTGGTAACTGGCCGGGTTGAACGAGGAATCGTTAAAGTCGGTGAAGAAATTGAAATCGTGGGTTTAAAAGCAAGTGAAACAACAACCTGTACAGGTGTGGAGATGTTTAGAAAGCTGTTAGACCAAGGTCAAGCAGGTGATAACGTTGGTGTTCTCCTACGTGGAACAAAACGGGAAGATGTTGAGCGTGGCCAGGTATTATGTAAGCCAGGCTCAATCAAGCCACATACCAAATTTACAGCAGAGATTTACTCATTGAGTAAAGAAGAAGGTGGTCGTCATACACCATTCTTTAACGGTTATCGTCCACAATTCTACTTCAGAACGACAGACGTAACGGGTGCTGTTGAGTTACCTGAAGGAACAGAAATGGTTATGCCAGGTGACAATGTATCAATTACAGCAACTTTGATTGCACCGATTGCGATGGAGGAAGGTTTACGCTTTGCGATTCGTGAAGGTGGCCGCACAGTAGGNTCNGGTGTTGTTGTTAAAATTATTGAATAAAAATTACTTAGGCCAGTAGCTCAATTGGTAGAGTATCGGTCTCCAAAACCGAGGGTTGGGGGTTCGAAGCCCTCCTGGCCTGCCATTATTTGATAGGAGTAAATAGTTTGAGTGATAAATTAAAAACAACATCAGCAATTGTTGTTTTCACATTAGGAATTGTTGGATTCTATGTTTTAGATGGCCAACCACTTGTCCTTCAAGTACTGAGTGTGCTTATTGGATTAGGTTTATCACTATTTATTTTTAAGCAATCAGCTAAAGGTAATGAATTATTTACTTTCTTAAATAGTGTTGTTTTGGAAGCAAAAAAAGTTGTATGGCCGACAAGAAAAGAAACAGTGCAAATGACACTGGTGGTATTTGTGGTAGTCGTTTTAATGGCTATCTTTTTAGCATTAGTAGATATTGGTTTTACTTATATTGTTAATTTAGTTTTGGGACGATGAATATGACGAAGAGATGGTATGCAGTTCAAGCTTATTCTGGTTACGAAAAAATTGTTCAAAAAGGTTTACTTGAACGTATTGAACTTTCAAATATCAAGGATCAGTTTGGTGATGTTCTTGTTCCTGTTGAAGAAGTAGTTGAATTAAAGTCTGGGCAAAAAACAATAAGTGAGCGAAGACTCTACCCCGGATATGTTTTGGTTCAGATGGATATGAACGATGATAGTTGGCACTTAGTGAGAAGCACACCTAAGGTGACTGCATTTATCGGTGGCTCTGCACTAAAACCAACACCGATTAAAGATAAAGAAGTCGAGTTAATACTTCGTCGTATGGATGACAGTAAAGTTAATCCAACACAAAAATTAACGTTTGAAGTTGGCGAATCAATTCGAGTAATTGATGGACCATTTAAGGATTTCTCTGGATCAGTCCAGGAAATTAATTATGAAAAAAATAAACTTCGTGTTGAAGTGGTCATCTTTGGTCGAGCTACTCCAGTAGAGCTTGACTTTGGCCAGATTCAAAAAGAAGTTTAGACATTTGGGAGCTTGACTTAACAAGCGCTTGTACCAAAAGGAGATCATTTATGGCAAAAAAAATACAGGGATATATTAAGTTACAAATCCCAGCGGGTAAAGCAAACCCAAGTCCACCAGTTGGCCCAGCACTTGGTCAACAGGGCTTAAATATTATGGACTTTTGTAAAGCTTTTAACGCTCAAACACAAAATATTGAACCGGGCCTCCCAGTGCCTGTTGTTATTACTGCTTACTCAGATAAGAGTTTTACGTTTGTAATGAAGACAACACCTGCTGCAATTCTAATTATGAAAGCAGCTAAAGTGCAAAAAGGTTCACCTGTTCCTCACACCAATAAAGTTGGAAAAATTACTCGTGCCCAGGCTGAAGAAATTGCAAAAGCAAAGGAACCTGACTTAACAGCTGCTGATATGGATGCGGCCGTAAGAACTGTTGCAGGTACTGCACGTAGCATGGGTATAGAAGTGGAGGGTGTGTAGATGAGCTTATCTAAAAGAATGAAATCAATTGTTGAAAAAGTAGATGCAGATAAACTTTATTCAGTTGCAGACGCACTCAAACTAGTAAAAGAAAACGCAAAAGCAAAATTTGATGAGTCAATTGATGCTGCAATCAACCTCGGTATTGATGCTAAAAAATCTGATCAGTTAGTGAGAGGCGCGGTCGTACTCCCTAATGGTACAGGTAAAACAGTTAAAGTTGCTGTCATGGCTGAAGGCGATGCTGCCGAAGCTGCAAAAAAAGCAGGCGCTGATAAAGTAGGCTATGAAGATCTTGCTGATGATATCAAAAAAGGAAATATGGATTTTGATGTTCTTATTGCTACACCAGATGCAATGAAAATCATTGGTGCCCTTGGACAAATTTTAGGTCCAAAGGGTTTAATGCCAAATCCAAAAGTGGGTACAGTAACTCCTGATCCTGCTAAAGCAGTTGAAAATGCTAAAGCTGGACAAGTTCAGTATCGAACTGATAAGGCAGGTATTATTCACTGTAGCATTGGTCGAGCTTCATTTGATGCCGACAAATTACAACAAAATTTATCAACTTTAATCGATGCTTTAAACAAGGCAAAGCCAGCATCGGCTAAAGGTGTATTTATTAAAAAAGTGTCTATTTCCAGCACAATGGGGGCTGGTATTAAGGTAGATCAAGCCAATTTATTGGCGTAAATAATTTTGGTCGTTGACCAATAAGAGCTTTGGGTCCGTCGTAAGACGGGGTTATCAAAGACCGTAGGTACCGAAAGGTTTAATAAGTGATTACCTACGCAGATGGCGAAACCTAAGGGATAGCATCCTGATAAAGTCCGCCGTAAGGTGAGTGTGAAAACACTTTGATTTTAATACGGAAGGAGAAGACTTTGAGTCTGAATCTTGAAGAAAAAAAGGCTGTTGTTGCTGAAGTTAGTAAACAAGTTGAGTCTGCACAAGCGTTAATTCTTGCTGAATATCGTGGTGTAGGTGTTGCTAAGTTAACTGATTTAAGATCAAAAGCACGTGAATCCGGTGTGTATTTGAGAGTTTTAAAAAACACTCTTGTAAAAAGAGCGGTTGAAGGAACTCCATTTGCAGATCTTGCTGGTGATATGACAGGACCATTGATTTTTGGTATGTCAGAAGATCCTGTTGCGGTTGCTAAGGTTTTAAATAACTTTGCAAAGGAAAATGACTTATTTGTTATTAAGTCTGGCGCACTACCTAACGAAAAAATGGATGAAGCTAAGATTAAAGCTCTTGCTTCGTTACCTAGTCGTGAAGAACTTCTTGCAAAATTGATGGGCACTATGCAGGCACCAGTTGCAAAATTTGTTCGTACTCTTAATGAAGTACCTGCAAAGTTTGTACGAGGACTTGCTGCTGTTCGTGATCAAAAAGAAGCTCAAGCATAATTTTTATTAAGGAGAAATATAAATGGCTATCTCAAAAGAAGAAATTTTAGAAGCAATTGGATCTATGTCAGTTCTTGATTTATCAGAATTAATCAAAGAAATGGAAGATAAATTTGGTGTTTCAGCTGCTGCAGCTGCTGTAGCTATGCCTGCGGGTGGAGCTGCTGCTGGTGCTGCTGCTGGCGCTGCTGAAGAAAAATCAGAATTTGATGTTCATTTAACTGCTGCTGGTGACCAAAAAGTGAACGTAATTAAAGCGGTTCGTGAAATTACTGGTCTTGGCTTAAAAGAAGCTAAAGATTTAGTTGACGGAGCACCAAAAGTAATTAAAGAAGGACTTGCAAAGGCTGACGCAGAAGAAGCAGCTAAAAAATTAACTGACGCAGGCGCAACAGCTGAGCTGAAGTAATTTTATTTATTAGAGGCTGGCACACATTATTTTGTGTGTCAGCCTTTAGTTATTTTTAAAAGCGAGTTTATATAAAAAATAATTTTTATATACATTTGTTAACTTTGGAGACGCTATGAGCTATTCCTTTACCGAGAAGAAACGCTTAAGAAAGAATTTTGCAAAACGACAAACAGTTGCTGAAGTTCCCTACTTATTATCAATGCAGCTGGAATCTTACAAAGATTATCTTCAAATTGATGTCCCAGCTGATGAAAGGAAAGATCAGGGATTGCAAAATACCTTTAATTCCGTATTTCCTATATCTAGCCATTCAGGTAATGCAAAATTAGATTTTGTTTCATACTCACTTGGTAAGGTTGTATTTGATGTTAAAGAATGTCAGCTCCGAGGACTAACTTTTGGTGTCCCATTGAGAGTTAAAGTTCGCTTATCAATTATGGATAAGGATGCCTCAGAACCAACAGTCAAAGAAGTAAAGGAACAAGAAGTNTACATGGGTGAAATGCCATTAATGACAAATAACGGTTCTTTCGTGATTAATGGTACCGAGCGTGTAATTGTTTCTCAGTTGCATCGNAGCCCAGGGGTNTTTTTTGAGCATGATAAAGGCAAAACTCATAGCTCAGGCAAATTACTATTTTCTGCAAGAATTATTCCTTATCGTGGCTCATGGTTAGATTTCGAGTTTGATCCAAAGGATTATTTATACTTCCGAATTGACAGAAGAAGAAAAATGCCCGTGACAACATTATTGAAGGCATTAGGCCTATCTTCTGAGGAAATACTATCAACTTTTTATGATTTTGATCAGTTCTCATTTGATAAAAATAAATTAAATTTTACTCTATACCCTGAAAGACTAAGAGGTGAGATTGCAAAATTTGATATTGTTGATAAAAAGGGTGAGTTGATTGTTGCTAAAGACAAAAGAATNACTGTTAAACACATTAGAGAGATTGAAAAAGCGAATATCAAAAAAATTGAAGTTTCTGAAGAATTTATGATCGGTAGAAAGCTTGCNAAAGGCNTAATTGATGCTGATACAGGTGAGGTAATAGCAGAAGCTAATGCTGAAATTACAGAAGAATTGATAGCACAAATTAAAGAGTTGTCTCTAAATGAAATTGAAACTCTTTACTACAATGATCTAGATCAAGGTGACTTCATATCGCATACTTTAACGACTGATGAAATACCTGATGAATACTCAGCTCGTGTAGCAATTTACAGAATGATGAGGCCGGGTGAACCTCCAACCGAAGATTCAGTGAAAGCATTATTTGAAGGAATGTTTTTCTCAGAAGATAGATATGACTTGTCAAATGTTGGTCGAATGAAATTTAATCGTCGTGCTTACCCTAAAGCATTTGAGAAATCAGCGGGCTGGATGCAAAGATTTTATCAAAGAGTTGGCGAGAAAAGTGATGAAGGTGCTGGAATTTTGTCTGTCGATGATATTTTAGCAGTAGTTGGAATACTGGTTGAGCTCCGAAATGGACGAGGTGAAATTGACGACATTGATCATCTTGGTAATAGAAGAATTCGTTCGGTTGGTGAGCTTGTTGAAAATCAATTTAGAACGGGACTTGTTCGTGTTGAAAGAGCAGTTAAAGAGAGGCTAGGTCAGGCTGAAGCTGATAATCTCATGCCTCATGATTTAATAAATTCAAAACCAATTTCAAGTGCTATTAGAGAGTTTTTTGGTTCATCGCAGTTGTCACAATTTATGGATCAAACTAACCCATTGTCAGAAATTACTCATAAACGTCGAGTATCTGCACTTGGGCCTGGTGGTTTAACTAGAGAGCGAGCTGGTTTTGAGGTTCGTGACGTTCACTCAACACATTATGGTCGTGTTTGTCCAATTGAAACACCTGAAGGACCAAATATTGGTTTAATTAATTCACTAGCACTATTTGCGAAAACTAATAAGTATGGATTTTTAGAAACTCCGTATCGACGAGTTGAGAATGGAAAAGTAACTGCAGAAATTGATTACTTGTCTGCAATTGAAGAGAGTCAATTCACAATTGCTCAGGCTAATTCTGAATTAGACGATAAATCTAACTTTAAAGAAGAGTTAGTATCCAGCCGATTTAAAAATGAATTTGTGCTTTCTAATAAGAATGAAATTAATTACATGGACGTTGCTCCTGGTCAAATTGTTTCAGTTGCTGCTTCATTGATTCCCTTCCTCGAGCATGATGATGCAAACCGTGCATTGATGGGAGCAAACATGCAGCGTCAAGCTGTTCCATGTTTAAGAGCTGAAAAAGCAGTTGTTGGTACCGGCATTGAAAGAACAGTAGCAATGGATTCAGGAACAACAGTACAAGCAGAACGAGGAGGGCTGGTTGATTATGTTGACTCAAGAAGAATTGTTGTAAAAGTCAATGATAAAGAAACTTCTGCCGAAGATGTGGGTGTAGATATTTACAATCTGACTAAATATACTCGTTCCAACCAAAATACTAATATTAATCAAAAACCTTTAGTTAAAATCGGTGATACGATTTCCAGGGGCGATATTATTGCCGATGGAGCATCAACTGATCTCGGTGAATTAGCTCTTGGTCAAAATATGTTAGTTGGTTTTATGCCTTGGAATGGTTATAACTTTGAAGACTCTATTTTGATCTCTGAAAAAGTGGTTGCAGATGATCGCTACACTTCGGTTCATATTGAGGAATTATCTGTAGTGTCCAGAGATACTAAACTTGGACCAGAAGAAATTACTCGTGATATTTCAAACCTATCCGAAAGAATGTTAGGTCGTTTGGATGAGTCTGGAATAATTTATGTAGGTGCTGAAGTTGAAGCTGGTGACGTCTTAGTAGGTAAAGTTACACCAAAGGGCGAGACACAATTAACNCCAGAAGAAAAATTACTAAGAGCTATTTTTGGTGAAAAAGCNTCCGATGTAAAAGATACTAGCCTTCGAGTTCCATCTGGAATGTCAGGAACTGTGATTGATGTGCAAGTATTTACTCGTGAAGGTATAGATCGAGACGATAGGGCAGAACAAATCATTCAAGAACAGTTAAGTGATTTTCAACAAGATTTGAATGACCAATTAAGAATTGTTGAAGATGATACCTTCGCTAGAATTGAGAAATTGCTGGTTGGTAAAACTGTATCTGGTGGTCCTAAGGGGATTAGCAAAGGGGACAAAGTTTCGAAAGATCAGCTTAAAGAAATTGGCAGATATGATTGGTTTGACATTCGTTTGTCTGATGATAAAGACTCTAAATCTCTTGAGTCACTTAAAGAGAATCTGAATAAGGCGAAGAAAGATTTTGATATTCGTTACGAAGAAAAGAAACAAAAATTAACGCAGGGTGATGAACTTCAGCCAGGTGTTCAAAAAATGGTAAAGGTATATCTAGCGGTTAAACGTAGAATTCAGCCTGGCGACAAAATGGCTGGTAGACACGGTAATAAGGGTGTTATTTCTAAGATTGTGCCAGTCGAAGACATGCCGCACATGGCTGATGGAACAACTCTAGATATCGTTCTTAACCCTTTAGGCGTTCCTTCTCGAATGAACATCGGACAAATTCTTGAGGTTCATTTGGGCTGGGCAGCAAAAGGTCTTGGTAATCGAATCGATGAAATGTTAAGAGAAGAAAGAAAGGTTGCTGAAATAAGAGATCTTTTAGAAAAAATATATAACGAATCATCGGGTATAAAAGAAGATATCAAGCACCTAAAGGACACTGAAGTTATTGAGATGGCTCATAACCTGAAACAAGGTGTGCCTTTTGCAACTTCAGTTTTTGATGGTGCTGCTGAGTCTGACATTCAGTATATGCTTGATTTGGCCTATCCAGATGATCATGAATTAACGAAGAAATTGAATTTTTCAGCTAAGAAAACTCAACTACAGTTATTTGATGGAAGAACAGGTGAGGCGTTTGAAAGACCTGTAACAGTTGGATACATGCATGTTCTTAAATTACATCACTTGGTGGATGACAAAATGCATGCACGATCCACAGGGCCATATTCTCTTGTTACTCAACAGCCACTTGGCGGTAAAGCCCAATTTGGTGGTCAGAGATTTGGTGAGATGGAAGTCTGGGCTCTTGAGGCTTATGGAGCGTCTTACACCTTGCAAGAAATGTTAACCGTGAAGTCTGATGATGTTTCTGGAAGAACAAAAGTCTATGAAAATATCGTCAAGGGTGAACATAAGATTGACGCAGGAATGCCAGAGTCATTTAATGTTTTAACAAAAGAGATTCGATCGCTTGCGATTGACATCGATTTAGACAGAGATTAATTAAGGAGATTATGCATGAAAGCTTTATTAGACCTATTTAAGCAGGTTACCCATGAAGAGGAATTTGATGCAATTAAGATAGCCCTTGCATCTCCTGAAAAAATTAGATCTTGGTCATTTGGTGAGGTCAAGAAACCAGAAACGATCAACTACAGAACTTTTAAGCCAGAACGTGACGGTCTATTCTGCGCAAAGATTTTTGGTCCAGTGAAGGATTATGAATGTTTATGTGGAAAGTATAAAAGACTCAAGCATAGAGGCGTTGTATGTGAAAAATGTGGAGTTGAGGTAACACTTTCAAAAGTTCGTCGGGAAAGAATGGGCCATATTGATTTGGCAACCCCTGTTGCCCATATTTGGTTTTTAAAGAGTTTGCCTAGCCGCCTTGGAATGGTTCTCGATATAGCGTTAAGAGATATTGAGCGAGTGCTTTATTTTGAAGCATATATGGTTGTTGATCCAGGCATGACCCCTTTAACCAAAGGTCAATTGTTAACAGAAGACGATTACCATGCAAAAATTGAAGAATTTGGNGATGAATTTGAAGCGGTAATGGGTGCAGAAGGCGTAAAACAATTATTAGCAACCTTGGACATCAATGCTGACGTTGAGGCTCTTCGTGAAGAGCTAGGCAGTACAAATTCAGAAGCAAAAATTAAGAAAATTGCAAAACGATTAAAAGTGCTCGAAGCATTTCAAAAATCAGGCATTAAACCTGAATGGATGATCTTAGATGTTTTACCAGTATTGCCTCCAGAACTTAGACCTCTTGTTCCTTTAGATGGTGGGAGATTTGCTACTTCTGACTTAAATGATTTATATAGAAGGGTTATAAATAGAAATAACCGTTTACGTCGATTACTTGAATTAAGAGCTCCTGAAATTATTTTAAGAAATGAAAAAAGGATGCTTCAAGAATCTGTTGATTCATTACTAGACAATGGTAGACGAGGCAAAGTAATGACAGGCGCCAACAAGAGACCTTTAAAGTCGCTGGCAGATATGATTAAAGGAAAAGGTGGTCGATTTAGACAAAATCTTTTAGGTAAGCGAGTTGATTACTCAGGTCGATCAGTTATTGTTACTGGACCTCAATTAAAACTTCATCAATGCGGCCTACCAAAAAAAATGGCCTTAGAGTTATTTAAACCATTTATTTTTAACAAGTTAGAGTTATTAGGATTGGCGACGACCATTAAGGCGGCAAAGAAAAAAGTCGAAGAAGAGGGTCCGGAGGTCTGGGATATCTTAGAAGATGTAATTAAAGAACATCCGGTCCTGTTAAACCGTGCACCTACTCTTCATAGATTAGGTATCCAGGCATTTGAACCTGTATTGATTGAAGGTAAAGCGATTCAATTACATCCATTAGTTTGCGCAGCTTTTAATGCTGATTTTGATGGTGACCAAATGGCTGTTCATGTTCCTCTGTCACTTGAAGCTCAGATGGAAGCAAGAACTTTAATGCTTGCCTCGAATAATGTTTTATCTCCCGCTAATGGCGAACCAATTATTGTGCCATCACAAGATATTGTTCTGGGACTGTATTATATGTCTCGAGAAAAAATTGCTGCAAAAGGTGAAGGTAAAATATTTAGTGATGTTGCCGAAGTTCAGCGAGCATATGACAATGGAGTGGTTGATCTTCATGCCAAGATTACCGTTAGAATTAGGGAATTTGAATTGAATTTTGATGGTAGTAAAACGGCAAAAACTAATCGTTATGAAACCACTGTGGGACGAGCTATTCTGAGTGAAATTCTACCAGCAGGCCTACCTTTTGAGCTGATCAACAAAGCTTTGAAGAAAAAAGAAATTTCAAAATTAATTAATACTGGATTTAGGAAAATTGGTATTAAGGATACCGTAATATTGGCTGATAAATTAATGTATACAGGCTATTCTTATGCTACTAAAGCAGGGATGTCGATTAGTGTTCATGACATGCTTGTTCCTCAAGAAAAATCTTCAATTCTCGAAAGTGCTGAATCTGAAGTGAAAGAAATTCAAGACCAGTACTCTTCAGGATTGGTAACCCAGGGAGAAAGATACAATAAGGTAGTTGATATCTGGGGCCGCGCTGGAGATAAAGTTGCTGATGCAATGATGAAGCAACTTAAGGAAGAGGACGTCTATGACTTAGACGGCAAAATAGTGAAAGACGATAATGGTAATGTATTAAAACAAGAATCATTTAATGCAATTTATATGATGGCTGATTCTGGAGCTCGAGGTTCCGCTGCACAGGTGAGACAGCTAGCTGGTATGAGAGGATTAATGGCTAGACCAGACGGCTCAATTATTGAAACACCAATTACAGCGAACTTTAGAGACGGTCTTAATGTTCTTCAATACTTCATTTCAACCCATGGTGCTCGAAAAGGTCTTGCAGATACTGCTCTTAAAACTGCTAATTCTGGTTACTTGACCAGAAGATTAGTTGACGTTACTCAGGATTTGGTAGTGACTGAGCAAGATTGTGGAACTGAGGAAGGTCTAGTCACTAAAGCATTAATTAAGGGCGGTGAGGTTGTTGAACCTCTTGGAGATAGAATTCTTGGACGTGTTGCAGCTCTTGATATTCAAGATCCTTCAACGCAGGATGTTATTTATCCAGCCGGAACATTGCTAACAGAAGATGAGGTTGAAAAAATTGAATCTTTAGGTATTGATGAGGTTAAAGTTAGAACTGCTCTGACATGTGAAACTCGTCATGGCATTTGTGCTAAATGTTATGGTCGCGATTTAGGCCGTGGTAACTTGATCAGCGAAGGTGAATCTGTTGGTGTAATTGCTGCACAATCAATCGGTGAGCCAGGAACTCAATTGACGATGAGAACATTCCATATTGGTGGCGCCGCTTCAAGATCTGCTGCTGTTAGTCAAATTGAAGTGAAATCTTCAGGAACTGTTAGATTTACCTCAACCATGAGATACGTTACCAACGCTAGAAATGAGCAAATTGTCATTTCGCGTAATGGAGAATTCATTATTGAGGATGAAAACGGAAGAGAAAAAGAAAGTCATAAAGTTCCTTATGGTTCGACTCTGTCAGTTATGGACGGTAAAAAAGTTAAAGCTGGAGAAGTTTTAGCTAACTGGGATCCGCATACAAGACCAATTATTTCGGAATACTCTGGAAAAGTTAAATTTGAAAATGTGGAAGAAGGTATTACAGTCGCAAAACAAATTGATGATGTAACTGGACTTTCAACATTAGTTGTTATTGATTCCAAACAAAAAGGAACTCAATCAAAAACAAGTCGACCACAAATTAAGCTTTTAGATAATGCTGGCGATGAAGTGAAATTATCTGGAAGTGATAACCCTGTAAACGTTACGTTTCAGTTAGGTTACATTATTACTGTATCTGACGGTCAAGAAATTAATGTTGGAGATGTAATTGCAAGAATTCCACAAGAATCATCAAAAACAAGAGATATTACTGGTGGTCTTCCAAGAGTCGCAGAGCTTTTTGAGGCAAGAGCTCCGAAAGATGCAGGTGTTTTGGCTGAAATCACCGGAACGGTATCATTTGGTAAGGATACTAAAGGTAAACAACGTTTGGTGATTACTGACTCTGAAGGTGAAGCTCAAGAGTTTTTAATACTTAAAGACAAACATATCACTGTCCATGATGGTCAAGTTGTGACTAAAGGTGAGGTGATTGTAGATGGACCGGCAGATCCCGCTGATATTCTTAGACTTCAAGGTAGAGAGGCACTTGCAAGGTATGTGATTGATGAGGTTCAGGATGTTTACAGACTTCAAGGCGTTAAGATTAATGACAAACATATTGAAGTGATTGTCAGACAAATGCTTCGAAGAGTTAAGATTACTGATGCTGGCGATACTGGTTTTATTCCTGGTGAACAGCTTGAAAGAGCGGTTGTGTTAAATCGAAATGACGAGGTGATCGCTGAAGATAAAAGGCCGGCTGAATATGAGTATGTTCTCTTAGGCATTACTAAAGCTTCTCTAGCAACCGATTCATTCATTTCTGCGGCATCATTCCAGGAAACAACAAGAGTGTTAACTGAGGCTGCGATCCTTGGAAAACGTGATGATTTAAGAGGATTGAAAGAAAATGTTATTGTAGGACGATTAATTCCCGCAGGTTCAGGCCTTGCTTATCATAAAGCAAGAAAAGAAAATGCAGATGTTATGAATCCTGATAATCATGTTGTTGAGGTGCAAAATGAGCCAAGCCCAGAATTAAAAGAAGCGGAAGCTTTATTTGCAACTGAAACAGTAGCTCCTGTTGAGGAAGGTGAAGTCCCCTTAGAAGAACAGGCGCCAAATGTGGATGAGAATCAAGAATAAAACAGTTGACAATCATCTTGAAGAACAATAAAATCTTGTGCTTTTTCCAAGATGGAAAAAGTGCAAGATTAGAAAATGAACTTGATAAATTTAAAGGAAACTTATGCCAACCATTAACCAATTAATTCGTAAGCCTAGAAAGCGAATCGTTGAGAAAAGTAAGGTGCCAGCACTTGAAGCATCCCCACAAAAACGTGGTGTTTGTACTCGTGTTTACACTACAACTCCGAAAAAGCCGAACTCTGCTTTGAGAAAAGTGGCTAAGGTGAGATTAACCACTGGTTACGAAGTAATTAGTTACATTGGTGGTGAAGGCCACAACCTGCAAGAACACTCAGTTGTGTTGATTCGAGGAGGTCGAGTAAAAGATCTTCCGGGTGTGAGATACCATACTGTTCGAGGTAGTCTTGATACTGCCGGTGTTAATGATAGAAAACAAGCCCGTTCTAAATACGGTGCAAAACGTCCTAAAGAGGCTTAATTAATTAAAGGTTAAAACTATGCCAAGAAGAAGAGAAGTTCCCAAAAGAGAGATCTTACCTGATCCTAAGTTTAGAAGCCAAGAGGTTTCCAAATTCGTTAATGTGTTAATGACCAGCGGCAAAAAAGCAGTTGCTGAAAGAATTATTTACAGTGCATTTGATCAAGTGCAAGGTAAAAGTGGTAAAGATCCAATCGAAGTATTCTCTGTTGCATTAGATAACCTCAAACCACTAGTGGAAGTTAAAAGCCGTCGTGTTGGTGGCGCTAACTACCAAGTACCAGTTGAAGTTAGACCTTCTAGAAGACAAGCATTAGCCATGCGTTGGTTACGCGATGCGGCAAGAGGTCGTGGTGAAAAATCTATGGATATTCGTTTAGCCAATGAAATCATGGATGCATCAGAAAATAAAGGCAATGCCATGAAGAAAAGAGAAGAAGTGCATAGAATGGCTGAAGCTAACAAAGCGTTTTCACATTTCCGTTTTTAATAATTACTGAGGATAAATTAAGTGGCTCGTAAAACTCCCATTGAAAGATATAGAAATATAGGTATTAGTGCTCACATTGATGCTGGTAAAACTACAACCACTGAGCGTATTCTCTACTACACTGGTATCAGTCATAAGATTGGTGAGGTGCATGACGGAGCAGCCACTATGGATTGGATGGAACAAGAACAAGAGCGTGGTATTACAATTACGTCTGCCGCGACAACTTGCTTTTGGTCTGGCATGGCCCAACAGTTTAATGAGCACCGTATCAATATTATCGACACTCCTGGCCACGTAGACTTCACAATTGAAGTTGAGAGATCAATGCGAGTATTAGATGGCGCATGTATGGTTTATTGCGCTGTAGGTGGTGTTCAGCCTCAATCAGAAACGGTTTGGAGACAGGCAAATAAATACAATGTTCCACGTCTAGCTTTTGTTAATAAGATGGATAGAATGGGTGCCGACTTCTTCAAAGTTTATGAGCAAATGAAATTAAGACTCAAGGCCAACCCTATTCCATTGCAAGTTCCAATCGGAGCTGCAGAAACATTTGAAGGTGTTGTAGACCTTATTAAGATGCAGGCAATCTATTGGGATGAGGCTTCAATGGGTATGAAGTTTGATTATCGAGATATTCCAGCTGACTTGATTGACACCTGCAATAAGTGGAGAAGTGATTTAGTTGAAACGGCTGCTGAAGCAAATGAAGAATTAATGAATAAATATCTTGAAACTGGTGACTTATCTGAAGCGGAAATTATTGAAGGTTTNAGATTACGTACGATTGGGAACGAAATTGTTCCAATGATGCTTGGNTCTGCTTTTAAAAATAAGGGCGTTCAGGCCATGCTTGATAAAGTTATTGAATTAATGCCATCACCTGTTGATGTTCCAGCGATTAAGGGGACTGATATTTCAGGTGAAAAAGAGATGTCACGTAAACCTGGTGACGAAGAACCTTTTTCAGCACTTGCATTCAAAATCATGACTGACCCGTTTGTGGGATCACTCACGTTCTTCAGGGTTTATTCTGGAGTTATTAATGCTGGTGACTCAGTTCAAAATGCTGTCAAAGGGAAAAAAGAACGTTTAGGCCGAATTCTCCAGATGCACGCCAACTCAAGAGAAGAGATTAAAGAGGTGCGTGCTGGTGATATCGCTGCGGCTGTTGGCCTTAAAGATGTTACCACTGGTGATACTTTATGTGCTGTGGGTAAAGATATTGTTCTTGAAAGAATGATTTTCCCAGAACCAGTGATTCACGTCGCAGTTGAGCCGAAAACAAAGGCTGACCAAGAAAAAATGGGTATTGCTTTAAATAGATTAGCGCAAGAAGACCCATCATTTAGAGTTAAAACAGATGAAGAAACAAATCAGACCATCATTTCAGGAATGGGCGAACTTCATTTAGAAATTTTGGTAGATCGTATGAAGAGGGAATTTAACGTTGAAGCCAATATTGGTTCTCCTCAGGTTGCATACCGAGAAGCGATCAAAAAATCTGTTGATGCTGAAGGTAAATTTGTTAAACAGTCTGGTGGTAAAGGTCAATACGGCCACGTTTGGTTAAAAGTTGAGCCAAATGAACAAGGTAAGGGTTATGAATTTGTTGACGCCATTAAAGGTGGTACCGTGCCTCGTGAATTTATTCCGGCTGTAGATAAAGGTCTTCAAGAGACGATTGTAGCCGGTGTGCTTGCAGGTTATCCAATTGAAGACGTTAAAGTTACACTCTTTGATGGTTCATATCATGATGTGGACTCTAACGAAAATGCATTTAAGATGGCTGCTTCATTTGCATTTAAGGATGCATGTAGAAAAGCTGATCCTGTACTACTCGAGCCAATGATGGCAGTTGAAGTTGAAACACCTGAAGAATACATGGGTGATGTTATGGGCGACCTATCATCTCGACGTGGAATTGTCCAAGGAATGGACGATAATGCTACTGGAAAAGTAATTACTGTTGAAGTGCCTTTATCAGAAATGTTTGGTTATTCAACAACATTAAGGTCATTGAGTCAGGGTAGAGCAACATACTCAATGGAATTTAAACATTATGCTGAAGCTCCAAGAAATGTGGCTGAAGCAATTATGAACAAAGAGTAATTTTTTAAGGAATATATTATGGCTAAAGGTAAATTTGAGCGTACCAAACCCCATGTCAACGTCGGCACAATTGGCCACGTGGACCATGGTAAAACAACATTAACAGCTGCAATCACAACGATTCTGACTAAGAAGTTCGGTGGTGAAGCTAAAGATTATGCAGCGATTGATTCAGCTCCTGAAGAAAGAGCTCGTGGTATTACGATTAATACTGCACACGTTGAATACGAAACTGAATCACGCCACTATGCTCACGTTGATTGCCCAGGCCACGCGGATTATGTGAAAAACATGATTACCGGCGCTGCTCAAATGGATGGTGCGATTCTTGTATGTTCTGCAGCTGACGGCCCAATGCCGCAAACTCGTGAACACATCCTTTTATCACGCCAAGTGGGTGTGCCATACATCGTTGTATTCCTTAACAAAGCTGATATGGTGGATGACAAAGAATTACTCGAATTAGTCGAAATGGAAGTTCGTGACTTATTAAATAAATACGAATTCCCAGGTGATGACACTCCAATTGTTATGGGTTCTGCTCTTAAAGCTCTTGAAGGTGACCAATCTGAGATTGGTGAGCCTGCAATTCTTAAACTTGCAGATGCACTTGACTCTTACATCCCAACTCCAGAACGTGCAGTGGATGGTACCTTCTTGATGCCAGTAGAGGACGTGTTCTCTATCTCTGGTCGAGGCACTGTGGTGACTGGTCGTATAGAGCGTGGCATTGTTAAAGTTAACGAAGAGATTGAAATCGTTGGTATTAAAGCAACTGAAAAAACAGTTTGTACNGGTGTAGAAATGTTCCGTAAGTTACTTGATGAAGGTCAAGCAGGCGACAACGTGGGTGTACTTTTAAGAGGTACAAAACGTGAAGATGTTGAACGTGGCCAAGTGCTTGCGAAACCAGGTTCAATTACACCACACACGAAATTTACTGCTGAAATTTACTGCTTAAGTAAAGATGAAGGCGGTCGACATACTCCATTCTTCAATGGATATCGTCCACAGTTCTATTTTAGAACAACAGACGTAACAGGCGCAGTGGAGTTACCAGAAGGTACAGAAATGGTAATGCCAGGCGATAACGTATCGATTACAGCAACATTAATTGCTCCGATCGCGATGGAAGAAGGCTTACGCTTCGCTATCCGTGAAGGTGGCCGTACCGTTGGTGCGGGTGTTGTTGCAAAGATTGTTGAGTAAAAAATAAAAATTAAAAAGCGCCTCACTTTTTGTGGGGCGTTCGTTCTTTGAAAGGTAAATGGAAATGCAAAACCAAAAAATTAGAATTAGATTAAAGGCTTTTGATTATAAGTTAATTGATCAATCAGCTCAGGAAATTGTTGATACAGCAAAACGTACTGGAGCTATTGTTAAAGGACCTATTCCTTTACCTACCAAAAAAGAGAGATATGATTTACTTCGTTCACCGCACGTAAATAAAAAATCAAGAGATCAGTTTGAAATCCGCACTCATTTAAGATTAATGGACATTCTAGATCCAACTGATAAAACTGTAGACGCTCTAATGAAATTAGAACTGGCTGCAGGTGTGGATGTTGAAATCAAGTTGTAATATTTTAAGAGTTCTGTATAATTCACGCTCTTAATTGTAATAAAGCAGAAACTAATCAATTGTAATTAGTTTTTTTAATAATAATAAGATAAAGGAAAAGATCATGAGCTTAGGGCTTGTTGGTCGCAAAGTGGGGATGACTCGCTTATTTACTGAGGACGGAAACAGTGTTCCTGTCACAGTACTTGAGGTTGTTCCTAACAAAGTGACACAGATCAAAAAAATTGATGATAATGGCTATAATGGACTTCAAGTGTCCTATGGCAATTCAAAATCTTCAAAATTAAATAAGTCAATTAAAGGACACTTAGCTAAGGCTGGTGTTGATTCGATTGACGGACTCAAAGAATTCAGAGTTACTGGTGATGATTTAAATAACTTCCAACTAGGCGGCGAATTAAAAGTCTCAATTTTTGAGGCCGGCCAAAAAGTGGACATTACCGGTACTACAATTGGTAAGGGTTTCCAGGGCGGAATTAAACGCCATCACTTTCGCTCGCAGCGAGCAACACACGGTAACTCAATTTCACACAATGCTCCAGGTTCAACAGGTATGTGTCAAGATCCAGGCCGGGTTTTCAAAGGTAAGAAAATGGCTGGGCATTTGGGTGCAGTTACGAGAACAACGCAAAATCTTGAAGTGATTAGAGTAGATGAAAATAGAAATCTGATTATGATTAAGGGTGCAGTCCCTGGCTCTGCTGGTTCTAATGTAACAATCAAGCCTGCAGTAAAAGCAAAGGAGACTAAATAATGGATATTAAATTAGTCGATAACAAAGGTAAGGCATCTACAAAAAAAGTTAAGGCATCCGATGCTATTTTTGCTGCTGATTTTAAAGAATCATTAGTTCATCAATTAGTAGTGTCTTATATGGCGAATGCTCGTGTAGCAACCCGAGCTCAAAAAACAAGAGCTGAAGTTAAACACAGCACAAGAAAACCTTTTAGACAAAAGGGAACAGGTAATGCTCGTGCAGGTATGACTTCTAGCCCTATTTGGAGATCTGGTGGCCGTGCATTCCCAAATCGCCCTGATGAAAATTATTCTAAGAAAGTAAATAAAAAAGCTTATCGTGCAGGAATGAAATCTATCTTTTCTGAATTGGTTCGCCAAGATCGTCTTACGGTAGTTGAGGAATTCAAAGTGGATAAGCCAAAAACTAAGTCTTTCAACGAGCTAATTAAAAACTTTAATATTGAAAACAATGTTTTAGTAATCACGAATGAGTTTGATGAAAATTTATATTTATCATCAAGAAACATTCCGACAGCTCTTGTTGTGGAAGCTAGATATATCGATCCTGTAAGTCTTGTTCATTTCTCAAAAGTAATCGTGACTGAGCAAGCACTTAAAACTATTGAGGAGATGTTTGCATGAGTGAACTAACTATTAAAAACAGCCAAACACTTAATGCAATTGTTGCTCCACAAATCACTGAAAAAGCAACTTATGTGGCTGATAAATTTAACCAAGTAGCGTTTAAAGTAAGAAAATCAGCAACCAAGGATCAAGTGAAAGAAGCAGTTGAATTAATGTTTAAAGTTGAAGTTACTGCAGTTAATCTTCTTAATATGAAGGGTAAAACTAAAAGACGTGGTAACAATTTTGGTAAACGCGCTGACTGGAAAAAAGCTTACGTATCACTTAAGCCTGGTCAAGAAATTAACTTTGTTGGAGATTAACGAATATGTCTATTTTAAAAGTTAAACCTACAACGCCAGGACAAAGAGGATTACAAAAAGTAGTGACTGAGGGTTTACATAAAGGTAAACCACATGCTCCTCTGCTTGAAAAGAAAATTCAAAAGTCTGGAAGAAATAATAACGGTCGAATAACTGTTCGTCATCGTGGAGGTGGCCATAAACACCACATCCGTATTGTTGATTTTAAGCGTAACAAGCATGACATTCCTGCCAAAGTTGAACGTATTGAATACGATCCTAACAGAAGTTCACGCTTAGCTCTTTTGTGCTATGCCGATGGAGAAAGACGATACATTGTTGCTCCTCGTGGTCTTGATGTTGGAACAGAAATATTAACTGGTCAAGTTGCTCCAATTAAAACCGGTAACGCGATGCCAATTAAGAATATCCCTGTAGGTACAACTATTCATTGCGTCGAGCTTAAACCGGGTAAGGGTGCTCAAATTGCTCGATCAGCCGGAACATCTGTTCAGCTTTTAGCTAGAGAGGGTGAATATGCTCAGCTTCGTTTAAGATCGGGTGAAGTGAGAAAAGTCCACATTAATTGTATTGCAACAATTGGTGAAGTAGGAAACGATGAACACTCATTAAGAAAACTTGGAAAAGCTGGCGCTGTTCGATGGAGAGGCGTGAGACCGACTGTTCGAGGTGTTGTGATGAACCCAGTTGATCACCCACATGGCGGTGGTGAAGGACGAACTTCTGGTGGACGTCATCCAGTAAGTCCATGGGGTGTTCCAACGAAGGGATACAGAACTAGAAATAACAAACGTACTGATAACATGAGAGTTAGCCGCAGACCGGCTAATAAGAGGTAATTAATTATGTCAAGATCAATTAAAAAAGGACCTTTTGTTGATGCGCATCTATCCAAGAAAGTAGATGTTGCTCAAGAAACGAGAGATAGAAAACCAATTAAGACTTGGTCAAGAAGATCAATGATTTTACCTAGCTTTATCGGTTTAACCATTGCAGTTCACAACGGTAGACAACATGTTCCAGTATTAATCACGGAAAACATGGTTGGACATAAACTAGGTGAATTTGCTGCAACAAGAACTTTTAAAGGTCACTCCGGCGACAGGAAGGCGAAATAATTATGGCTACAAATGAAGTTTCTGCAATCTTAAGAGGTGTGAGAATTTCTCCTCAGAAAGCCCGCCTTGTTGCTGATCAGGTCCGAGGAAAAAAAGTTGATAATGCTTTAAACATTCTGACTTTTAGCCCAAAAAAAGGCGCTGAAATTATCAAGAAAGTTGTCGAATCTGCTATCGCCAACGCCGAAAATAATAATGGCGCTGATATCGACGAATTAAAAGTTAAAACCATCACTGTTGATAAAGGTATGGTTTTTAAAAGGATTCGAGCCCGCGCTAAAGGCCGTGCTGGAAGAATTATTAAACCAACATGTCACATTAAAGTGACAGTAGGAAGTTAAGAGAGAATTATGGGTCAAAAAATTAATCCAATTGGTTTTCGTTTAGGTGTTCAAAAGAACTGGTCGTCTAAATGGTTTACTAGCACTAAAAATTTCCCTGTATTTTTAAACAATGATATTAAAGTAAGAGAATTTTTAAATAAAAAGCTAGCTAATGCCGCGGTGAGTAAAATTATCATTGAGCGTCCAGCAAAAAATGCGAAAGTAACAATCATGACTGCCAGACCAGGTATTGTTATTGGTAAAAAAGGTGAGGATATTGAGAACCTTCGTTCAGACCTTCAAGGATTAATGGGAATTCCTGTTCAACTTAACATTGAAGAAGTTAGAAAACCTGAAATCGATGCTACTTTAATTGCTCAGAGTATTGCTCAACAACTTGAAAAACGTGTGCAGTTTAGAAGAGCTATGAAAAGAGCGATGCAAAATGCTATGAGACTTGGTGCTCAGGGTATAAAAATCATGAGTTCTGGAAGACTAAATGGTATCGAAATTGCTAGATCAGAATGGTATCGCGAAGGAAGAGTACCACTTCATACATTGAGAGCGGATATTGATTATGGTGTAGCTAGAGCTCAAACACAATATGGAATTATTGGGATTAAAGTTTGGATTTATAAAGGTGAGGTGTTCCAAGACGATAAAGTTTCATCGCCGATTGCAAAAGATCGTGTTAGTGATTTACCGGCAGATGACAATAAACCAGCAAAAAAAGCAGCTAAACCTGCAACAAAGAAAACAACAGTAAAAGCTGCGACAAAGAAAACAACAGTAAAAGCTGCGACAAAGAAAACGGAAGTAAAAGAGGAACCTGTAGTCACAGATAAAGCTGACACCACAGAGTCTTCAAATGAAGATTCAAGCAAAGAGAATAACGAGGCTTAATTATGTTACAACCAGCAAAACAAAAATTTAGAAAACAACATAAAGGCAGAAATACTGGTATAGCAACTACTGGTAATAAAGTCAGTTTTGGTGAATTCGGTCTGAAAGCGGTTACTCGCGGACGAATTACAGCTCGTCAGATTGAGGCGGCTCGAAGAGTGATGACGAGACATATCAAGAGGGGCGGCCGCGTATGGATACGTATGTTCCCAGATAAGCCGATTTCAAAAAAACCTGCTGAGGTTCGAATGGGTAAAGGTAAAGGCAGCGTTGAGTATTATGTTGCTGAAATCAAACCTGGAAAAATGTTGTATGAAATGGATGGTGTACCTGAAGAATTAGCGAGAGAGGCCTTTAGGCTTGCAGCTGCTAAACTTCCAGTGCAAACAACATTTATAACAAGACACATTGGAGGTTAGTTGAATGAAAGCTGTTGAATTAAGAAAAAAATCTGTTGAAGATCTGGGTAAAGAGTTAATTGAATTGAGAAAAGCACAATTTAACGCAAAAATGCAATTAACAATGCAGCAGTCAAATAAAACTGATCAAATATCTAAAATTAAAAAAGATATTACTCGTATTAAACATGTAATGGCTGAAAAAGTGGAGGCTAAATAATGGTTGAAGCTCAAAAAAATGTTAGAACTATGCAAGGTAAGGTTCTGAGTAACAAAATGGACAAGACTGTCACCGTACTAGTTGAGAGAACAGTAAAGCATCCGGTGGTTGGTAAAGTGATTAAACTGTCTAATAAATTTCATGCTCATGATGAAAAAAATGAAATTGGTGAAGGAGATTTAGTAGAAATTGCTGAATCCAAACCAATGTCAAAAACGAAAACATGGGTAGTTACAAAAGTTTTATCAAAAGCGCCGCAGATTAATTAATACTTGTTTTTTACAAGCAAATATTATAAAATTTGCGTCTTTTTTTAAGTGGTGCATGCTAGCACCCCAATACTGACCGTAAAAGCAGTTAGTTAAACTGGGTTGAAATAGCGGATTAAGTTGGAGAATATTTCATGATACAAATGCAATCAAAATTAGAGGTTGCCGATAACACTGGTGCACGTTCCGTTCAGTGCATTAAGGTTCTTGGTGGTTCAAAACGCCGTTATGCTAGCGTTGGAGACATTATTAAAGTCAGTGTCAAAGAAGCTATGCCTCGAGGAAGAGTTAAAAAGGGTGAAGTCTACGATGCAGTTGTTGTTCGTACAGCCAAAGGTGTAAGAAGACCTGATGGCTCCTTAATTAAATTCGATGGTAATGCAGCTGTTTTATTAAACAACAAATTAGAGCCTATTGGCACACGTATTTTCGGTCCTGTTACAAGAGAACTAAGAACAGAAAAGTTTATGAAAATTGTTTCATTAGCACCGGAAGTTATATAAGGAGTAAACAGTGAATAAGATTCGTAAAGGCGACAAAGTGTTCATTAATACAGGTAAAGATAAAGGGAAAGATGGTATTGTTTCTTCAATTCTTGCGAATGGCAAGGTTTTGGTAGAAGGTATCAACATGGTAAAAAAACATGTTTCTCCCAATCCAAATCTAGGTGTTCAAGGTGGTATTGTTAGTCAAGAACGTCCACTCGACATCTCTAACGTGGCTATTCTCAATAGCAAGACTAACAAGGCCGATAAGGTTGTTTTTAAAACTCTGAAGGATGGGAAGAAGATCAGGGTATTTAAATCAAACGATGAAGCGATTGACGTTTAAGGATAAGATATGGCTCGTTTAAAAAAATATTATGAAGAAACAGTTGTTAAGCAATTAATGGATCAATTTAATTACAAATCAGTAATGGAAGTTCCTAGGATTGAAAAAATTACACTTAACATGGGTGTAGGCGAAGCTGTTGCTGACAAAAAAGTAATGGAAAATGCGGTTAGTGATTTAGAAAAAATTGCTGGTCAAAAACCTTTAGTTACTAAAGCAAAAAAATCAATTGCTGGTTTTAAGATCCGTGATGATTATCCTGTGGGTTGCAAGGTAACACTCCGTAAAAATAACATGTATACATTTTTAGATCGCCTTATTTCAATAGCAATTCCACGAATTAGAGACTTTAGAGGAATTTCTGCTAAATCTTTTGATGGAAGAGGCAATTACAACATGGGTATCAAAGAACAAATCATCTTTCCTGAAATTGAATATGACAAAATCGATGCGTTGAGAGGAATGAATATTACTATAACAACTTCAGCTAAAACTGACGATGAAGCCAAGGGTTTATTGTCAGCATTTAGTTTTCCATTTAGAGGGTAACACGAATATGGCTAAAAAATGTATGACAGAACGTGAAATCAAGCGCCGCAAGATGGTTGATAAATTTAAGACTAAACGCGCTGAATTAAATGAAATTATTAAAAGCTCAAAATCTACTATCGAGCAAAAAATTGAGGCTCGAGCTAAATTGGCATCACTACCAAAAAATTCTAGCCCAGTAAGATTGAGAAATAGATGTGCTTTAACTGGTAGACCACGCGGCACTTTTAGAAAGTTTGGAATCGCACGTGGAAAACTTAGAGATTTAATGATGGCGGGAGAAGTTCCTGGCGTCATTAAAGCGAGTTGGTAGGAGAACATTATGAGTATGCATGACCCTATAGCAGATATGTTGACAAGAATTAGGAACGGACAAATGACTAATAAAGTTCATGTTTCTATGCCAGCATCAAAATTAAAAAAGTCTATTGCCGAAGTTCTTAAGGATGAAGGTTATATTGAAGACTTCAGTACCAGTGAAAATAATGGCAAACCAACATTGACCGTTGAGTTGAAATATTATGCTGGACGACCAGTGATTGAAAAAATAGAGAGAATTAGTAAACCTGGTTTGAGAATTTATAAAGGGGCCGAAAACCTTCCTAAAGTAATGAATGGTTTGGGTGTTGCTATTGTAACTACCTCTAAAGGCGTAATGACAGATATTAAAGCAAGATCTGCCGGTATCGGTGGCGAGATTCTCTGCTACGTTTCATAAGGAGAATAATATGTCAAGAATAGCTAATTCGCCAGTCAATATTCCGGAAAAGGTTGAGGTTGTTATATCTCAAGATAATGTTCTTGTTAAAGGTCCATTAGGAGAATTAAGTCAGTCATTAACAGGTGATGTGAAAATTAACAAAGAAGACAATGTCCTGACATTTCAAGTTAATAATGAATCAAAATTTGCTAAATCAATGTCAGGAACTTTGAGATCATTAGTGAATAACATGGTAACTGGGGTATCAGCCGGATTTGAAAAGAAACTTACATTAATCGGTGTTGGATACAAAGCTCAAGTCCAAGGCAATAAAGTCAACTTGGATTTAGGTTTCTCGCATCAAATCATTCATGACCTTCCTGAAGGCATAACTGCTCAGGCAGCATCTCCAACAGAACTTGTTATCAAGGGTCCTAACAAGCAAGTTGTTGGTCAAGTTGCTGCTGAGATTAGACGCTATAGACCACCAGAGCCATATAAAGGCAAAGGTGTCCGTTATGCTGATGAGCATGTTGTTATGAAAGAAGCTAAGAAACAATAAGGATTAATTATGGTTAATAAAGAACAATCAAGAATCAGAAGATCAAGAAAGACTAGAGCTAAGATTGCAGAATTAGGTCGTACAAGATTGACCGTTTATCGGTCTAACTTGAACATTTATGCGCAAGTTATAGATGGAGCAACCAATAAGGTCCTTGCTAGCGCGTCTACAGTTGAAGCGGATATGAGAAAAAAACTAAAAAAGACAAGTGACATTGCTGCTGCAGCTGAGATAGGAAAAAGAATTGCTGAGAAAGCTAAAAAAGCAGGCATTGAAGATGTTGCTTTTGATCGCTCCGGATACAGATATCACGGAAGAATAAAGGCTCTAGCTGATGCAGCTAGAGAAAACGGACTTAAATTCTAAAATATTAGGAAATAAACTATGGCTCAAGATCAAGGATTACAACAACAAACAGACGGTCTTAAAGAAAAGATGATCACAGTTAATCGTGTCACCAAGGTTGTTAAAGGTGGTCGTATTATGAGTTTTGCCGCATTAACGGTTGTTGGTGATGGTGATGGATCAATCGGAATGGGTAAGGGTAAAGCTCGTGAGGTTCCATTAGCAGTGCAAAAAGCAATGGAAGAAGCTAAAAGAGGTATGTTAAAGGTTAATCTTACTAAAACTGGCACTCTTCAGCATGCGGTTATTGGTAAACATGGTGCTGCAAAAGTTTTGATTCAACCAGCTACTGAAGGTACAGGAATAATTGCGGGTGGGGCGATGCGAGCAATTTTTGAAGTGATGGGAATGCATAACGTTACTGCTAAAAGCTTTGGATCATCAAACCCATACAATATTGTTCGAGCAACACTTAATGGTTTAGCAAATATGAATACACCATCTGAGATTGCAGCTAAACGCGGAAAAACAGTTGAAGAAATTAGAGGTTGATTAAAATGGCTAAGGATAAAACAATCAAAGTAACGCAAGTAAAAAGTACTATTGGGGCAGGTAAAAAACANACTGCAACCATCAAAGGTTTAGGCTTGAGAAAAATCAATCATACTGTTGAATTAGTTGATAGCCCGGAAGTAAGAGGCATGATTAATTCAGTTAATTATTTATTAAGAGTAGAGAATTAATATGAAACTTAATACACTTAAACCATCAGAAGGATCAAATCCATCAGCTAAAAGGGTTGGAAGAGGTATAGGATCTGGGTTTGGTAAAACCGCAGGCCGTGGTCATAAGGGCCAAAAATCTAGAGCGGGCGGTTCTGTGGCTGTAGGTTTTGAAGGTGGTCAAATGCCAATTCAAAGAAGGCTCCCAAAGAGAGGTTTCAAATCATTGCAAAAAGATTACAAGGACCAAATCAGAACATCCGAGTTAAATAAACTTCCTGCTGGAAAAATTGATTTATTAACTCTTAAAAAAGAAAATCTTGTTTCTGAGTTAGCTTTGTCAGTAAAAATATTTTTATCCGGTGAAGTTAAAAATAAATACACCATTTCTGGCCTAGGTGTTACTAAGGG
>JGI11772J19994_1000036_pt1 | contig 27814 bp, 40 predicted proteins | sample Etolagsurwater0m_FD_19994 | JGI IMG/M metagenome (IMG submission 19994) | reverse complement strand
AACTTAGGAAGCCGTCAAAACTGCTGCCGTTGTCTCCATCGTTAAAACTAATTTCAAACTTCATGTTGTTTGCTCCTTTCTAAATAATATTTTTTAATTTTCATGCTTTCTTTGTTTTTGACTTTTCTGATTTGTGATTGCACTTCAAAAATATCATCAAATGCAAACACCAAATCTCCCAAGTCTTCTTTGGTACACCAGGTCTTATATCCGACCTGTATGAGCCAATCTAACATTTCTTGCATACTCATAAGTTCAAGGTCTACTTCGTAATATAGAGCCTTTTTATGTGACAGTGTTAAGTTATCATTAAACTGCCACTCTCCCCAATTTAGAGGATAGAAATTACCCTCATGTTGGTCTATGTTGGGCAAGTCTACCCAATTCCATTCTTTCATAATTATTTTACTCCTTATTATTATAAAAGTTTTTAAGTGCGTTCTGATCTGTCCAATGGTAGGTATCCTGTATTGGGATAGCTGCCCTTGCCTGCTCAGGACTTAACAAATCACAAAACGTATCCATCTGTTTGATGATATGTTTTGCTTCATTCATTATGCCAACTTCATCGCCATCTTCTAATAATGAGGCACGATTTTTACTGACATAAAGAAACCTTACTTGATGGTTACTACGAGCTGTTTTGTAAAATGCTCTTTGTAGTTGATGGTCAAACGACATCTTAGATGGTACTTGGTGTGTCGTTTTCAAGTCAATAATCTGACCATTAGGAAAAACGAGATCAAGATAACCTATTCCTTTTATTGACCAATCTTCATCAGCAATTTCAATTTCAATTTCTTCTTGTTTGCCGTCTACAAATTCAGGTACTCCAAAATCTGCTAAGGCATCACAACTCATTTGTATCATCGGCTCAAGAACTTTGTATTCTCTCTCAGACTTATCATCGAAGATAAAATGCTTTTCTTTAAACTTTGTTTGGCAGTCTTTAATGGCCTGCTCAATATCTTTCTTTTGTGTTAGCACTTCTACTACGGCATCTTCAACGTAGATACCTCTCCACATAGCAGGGCTGCCTGATTGTCTCTTACCAAATCCATAAGTACAGGTAAACATACTTGGACTGTTACGAAACAGGCATATTTTTGATGGACTGACGTGTGGTAGGAAACCTTTTTTAAGTTTTACCCACTTTTCAATTCCGGGTAGATTTTGCATCTTTTCTCCTTTGTTTTTGTTTCTGCTTGTTTTGCTCTCTAATTCTCATACGTTCCTCGAAGTAGAAAGAGCTGATACTTACCTCGTGGTTCGTTTCTTTGATTATTTTCATCATCATATCAAATCTAGGTATGACGATCTTGCCATTACTGTCCTTGCCCATATATCGGTATAACATCGCTGTTGTAATACCTAACTTCTTTGCAAAATCTTTTGGCGATATGTCGTTTTCTTCTAAATAGTTTCGTAAATTCATTAGAACCTTACTCCCAAGTTTATCTTACTGTTCATTTGTTTTTGTACGACTTTCTCATTGTTAAAATGGGTGTATATGTCGTCTGTTATACTTGACCCAATTTTATGGCCTATCATCATTTGTAGACGTTCGTGGTGTGCCTTACTGTATTCATCTCCGAAACTATCTCGATACGAACACACATAATGTCTTCTAAACGCATGAAACGTAAATCCTCTTGGGTCAGCTCCGTATGGAAATGGATATTCTGCGTGGTCTTTATATAATTCATAGACTTTTTTCCATAATGCTATGTATCGTTTGTATAGTGCTACATAACTTGGTTTCTTACCTGTTTGGGTTGTTATCACATACTCCCACAAACCATCTTCGTATTCTACTGATGGTTCGTCTAACTGTGTAATCCTTTTTTTCTGTTCGAGAATTTTTGCAACATATAGGGGATTAATGTCCATAAGTCTAAATTCGTCCTTGACAGACTTTCCACCAACATTGATTTTTGAGTTTTTGATACGCATATAAGCATGGTCTTTATCTTTGAGGTTTATATCTATCCATTTAATGTTTTGGACTTCATTGATACGACCACCTGTGATTGCACAGAATAATATGAGTAATTTATCTTGTGGTGTTTCTGCCACTTCATACAGTCTTGTAATGGTGTGATGTTCAGACGGCACGTCATTATGTGACTCGAAGAAATGTTTTTGTTTCTTCTCTTTTTGTGGCACTTGTTTTGGTTTGATTGTTTTAAAGACATTGTGTTTGATGTCTGCAAGATCATATCTAATGAGATAATCAATAACTTGCTGCATTTTCTTACGCACACGATTGGACTTATCTGCCGTATAGTCATTCGATACATTGTCGAGAATCTTCTCAATATGTCCAATTCTGTTATCGACTATATCTTTATCTTTAAAGTATTTCTTGGCGACACCAAGTAGGTATTTGTCGTCTTTATAGGTAAGTGCAGTTGCCTTATCTTTACGGAACTGTAAATAGTGTTCTATGTAATTATCCATGATTTTCTCCCTTAATATTATTGAGTATATGTGTAATGACTGCGATTGTCCAACCATTCCCAATCATCTTGTATCTTTGGGTATTGGATACACCCTCTGTATAGTTGTCAGGTAGTGTCTGCAGACGTTCACATTCTAATGGTGTCAGCTTACGATAATGTAATCCTCTTACCAAATGATGGTTCTGTTCCCAAGCTGATGGTGTGATAGTCGGTGTTTTATCATCAAGCTCTGTGATAGCACCTTTATTCTTACCTCTTGGTCTTTGCAATAATGCCACTTTAGGCTCTGTGTTACCACCACCATGTGCATTAAGTGTCGGACTCTTGCCGTTCGGACTGTATATTCTTTTTAATAAGTCGTGTCCGTTTATATCCGATGCACTTCCGACTTGGATAGGTTTACTAACATAACCCTCTGTATGACCTTTCCACATAGTTGCTCTCAATGTGTTTGACTTTCCCTCTATACTTTTTACGGAGTCAATACGTTTCTTATCGTTGTAATTTCCATGCAACCATTTTGGTAATTCTTCAAACTCTTGAAAGTCGTCAAATCGTTCTAAAATATCAGCAAGAACAATCCCTCTCTCAGTTGGTTGTTCAATGTTTGGAATGTTTGTCCAATATAAACGCACCCTATTCTGTGCAGATACGAGTGAACTGTTAATCATAATAGGCTCAACACCGAGATGTTCTGTTATGACATCTTGGTATTCTTTTTTCATGCGTACATTCTCAAGCAAGAAGTATTTTGGTTTGCACTCTTTCAACACACGAACAAACTCAAAGAATAATGCAGAACGTGGGTCGTTAAAGTTCAACTGTCTGCCTGCAAAGCTAAACCCCTGACAAGGACTGCCACCGAGTAGTAGATCAATTTGTGGTAGATCGGCAGCTTTAACTGTTCGCACATCTCCAATATGTTTGGTGTTTGGGAAATTTTTTCGTGCAATCTTGATTGCGTATTTATCAATTTCACTTGCGTAATATGCGTCAACAGTTATGCCACATTCTTTTAAGGCCTGTTGACCACATGACATTCCGTCAAATAAACTTAAAACTTTCATTAAATGCTCCCTGTTTATACTATAAGTATAGTATTATACTAATAATATACACACCACAAGCATTATTTCTTGTTTTTAATGTATTTTTTGTATATTCTACTCAGACCACAATTAGAGGGGGAATCAATGACAAATTCACGACAGATTGGTGCGAGTTTTGAGAGAAAGATAGCTAATATGTTATTCGATGAACTTGGCATCACATTTAAAAGAGATTTAGAACAATATCGAGAGACTAATCATGGCGATTTGGTTTGCTATGAGATGGACTTTCCGTTCGTAATTGAATGTAAGAGGAGAGCAAAAGGAACGACCTATGCAACAGAATGGTGGGAACAAGCTGTTAGTGCTGCCAAAGCATCAGACAAACTGCCTGTACTGATTTATCAGTTAATGCGTTCGCCTATTCGTTGTGTGGTTGATTTGAATGTTATAATCAAAGCATTTGATGGGAAAGAAGTTGGGCATCAGAACTTAGTAGAGATGCCATTTGAAACATTTTGTATGATAGCGAGGGAAATGATAAATGACGAGTAGAGGATTTATAAAACCAATGGTTTATCTTGGGTGTCCGTATTCTTTAGACGGCCAAGCAACCGACAAGCAAATGACCAGGCGATACGAACAGGTCACCAGGTGTGCAAATATTCTGTTTAGAACAGGATTAAATGTTTATTCACCGATTTCGATGCACCACAATATTCAGCAGCACAAACATATTAAGATGACCACTCGTGAATGGTTGCAGTTGGATTTTGAGTATTTAAGGCATTGTGAAATGCTTTACGTTTTGAAACTTGATGGGTGGGAAAAGAGTTTGGGATTGATCTCAGAGATTGAGTTTGCACAAGAGATGAAAATACCGATTGTATATATCGAGCCTAACAAAGAAATATTAGGTTGAATGTGCTAAAAAAATTTGGTAAGATTATAGTATAGGTGTTTGTCATAACCCTATATTAATTTTAACATAAACACGCAGATGAGAGGGGTCGAAAGACCCCTTTTATGTTAGAACGAGACAATCAATATCATCAGCACGACAAGTGCTACAAACTTACCCTTAATATTTAGTTTTTTACAACCACAACCACAACCATTGTCGTATAGACTGCTTGTTGCTGTTTTGATTGATGAAGTTAGTTTGTTTATAAAGTTCATGGTTTTCTCCTATTAATAAAGTGTGTATTTTTTGCCATCAAGGACATTGCTGATTGCAGGCCCAAAACGTCTTTGTATTTCAGGTGCAAATAATAATCCCATTGGATTTCCTGATGGACTGTATTCTCTGCCTGTAGCAGTTGCACTTAGGTTTATTCCACCAAACATTGATGCTTGTGATGGAGTGCTCAATCTTGGGTCAACTTGTGCTCTAATATATGGGTATTTCTGCCTTGCTGTTGCTATCTTTTCTTCAAGTGTTTCGGTATATTTAGGATTCCTAAATGGTGCAACACGAACATCAAATACACCATAAGGTGGATTGTATGTTGCTCCTGCGTCAGCTAAAGCTGTAAGTAACCCCTCACCAAACTGTCCTACTGTGCTGTAAGGACTAGGTGGTCTTGATACAGTAGGTTCTGTTACTTCAGATGTAGGCAAATTAAAATCAAAACCAAACTTAGTGTCGGGTGGTGTAAATGTTTGCTGTCCACTTACATAAGGATTAGGGGTGACACTCGGTGGGTTATATCGTGGTGCATTACGTCTGATTTCTAGTCCACCCGGTAAACGAATGTTATCACTAAATGCACCTGTATTCGCACGAAGTGTGTCCATTAAACTTGGACTGAGTTCATTTGATCGTTGTGCAAATCCTTGTTTGTATACGACATCGCCACCAGGAACATATTGAGAGAATATGCTTGGTATTCTGCTGTTGAAGTCTTGTAATGTAGGGCGTGGAGCTGCAGAATCCCCAAGTGCGGCATAGTATCTACGAGGTGCGGCAGCAGGAGCATCAATAGGTGGTAAAGGTGAACGCACGATAGGTGTTCTATCAATAATAGGACTTGTGTCACGAAAACCACTAGGTTGTCCTACATTTGCTCTTAGCAAATCATTAATATTCGTATCACTAACAGACGGAACAGATGATCTTCGAGGAGATGGTCTTGGTGCAACACCTGCTCGTGACTCAACACCTCTAATATCTCTCTCGATACCTGCTCGTCTTTGAGTCATTTCTGATTCTGATAGCTTCTTTCCACCACTAAAAACAAGACTACTTCTTTGTCTTTTTCTTAGATCTGCTATTTTCTGTTTGTCACGTCTTGATAATGCCATCTCTACCTCGCTAATGGATTACTGTTTTCTAATTCTATTTCTTCGATTTTTAGTTCTAACAATTCAACCTGTTTTTTCAACACTTCTAGGTTTGTTTTGTTGGTGCTAATATTTTCGGCTATTCGTGCAGAGTCGGTATTCCATACTCTGTTGGACTCGCCTAGTTTTTCTCTAAATAAATCTTTTGCTATTTCTATCTTTTCGTAAACAGGCTCTAAATCAGTTTCTTGTACGATAACGTATTCACGGCCCTCTAACTGCTCTAGTCTGTTTTCAAACTTACCATATGTGGTAAATCCTGCCCCAATAGCTCCGATTACTCCGATTAGCGATACAATGCCTGCTAAATTGTTCTTTAATTGCTCCATTTATTTAATTCTTTCATTAATTGTTCTTGTTTGCTTCTGTTTTCGTTGANCTTATTTTCGTATTCTAACACAGGGTCAAATACATTAAATACAACATTTTCATATAGTTGTCTATTATCGCTGATATCCACTTGATTAGTATAGATAGGCTCAGATATATAAAAGTCTTGCCTGTCTATAATGATAGGACTTTCACCCACCATTACAGTTATAGTATCTATCTGAGCTACGATGATATCCTCGAAAGTAGCCTGAACATCGATGCTTTGTTCTTCTTGTTCAGCGACTACTATATCTTGTGGTTGTTCCTCAATAAACTCTATATCTTGTTCTTCATTAAGAAATATTTCTTCTTCAACAAACTGCTGTTCTTCATCGAACGGCTCATCTTCAAAAGATTCTTCGAGAAACGCACTTGGTTCTTCAAATTGTTCATCAGGTATTTCATCTTCATATGACTCCATTGGTATTTCCTCATACGACACATCAGAACTCAAAGATAAAGGTTCTTCGTAAAAAAAAATTTCTTCTACATCATAGTCTATTGATTCTGTCTGAATGTCCATCGGCTCGCTTAATGTAAAATCAAATTGTTCGTCTGCTAAAAATGTTTCAAAACCGACATCAATATTAATATCTGATAATGATGGGTCTAACTCCACGACATATTCCTCATAGGTAATATTTAAACTAGGATTTCTTAAATCTGCTCCTGTGTGCCCTGTTGTATTCGGCACAGAAAAACTGAAAGTAGAAGTAATGGTGTAATCAAGAGAATCATTGTCATTAATAATAATGGTATTGCTACCCATACTACCATATGAGCAATTATTCCAAGTAGAACATGTGCCACTAAGTGTAATATTTTGTTCAGTAATTTCATCACTATCTGATACGATTTTTAATGTTGATGTTACACTCTGTGGGTAGTCGTTCCATATCCATACATCGCCATCTAATGTTGCTGTAAAGCCTGAATTAATCTCAGGGGTTAATAAGTGGTCACTTAGTGTTATTTCGCTCTCAACGTATTTATTTGGCTCACCTGCGATAATAAAATCACCATGCCTTGATTGCAGATTAGTACCTGACCACGAACCATCGGCAAAATTATCACTTAGAAGATTTCCTGTTACTGCAGCATTTGCCTGACTTGACCAAAGAGTCATTACAAAAACCACATTTACCATTACCGAAAAAAAGGTAATAATGCCAAGTATACATATTATTAAAATCCTCATGTTGTGTCGCCTTGTACTTCTAAACATTCAAAGCCGATTGCTATTTGTTCCTCGCTTACCCTTGTTACGTCAATATTTGTATAGACATCAAGTGCGTCTGCATGACCTGTCACCATACAGCTATACCAATCGTTGAATATTGTTTCGTTCTGTAATGGTGGTGCACAAATGTCGTTTGCTATACTGCAGATATACAGCATAAGTATAAAATTCATTTTCCTGTACTATTTCGGACTTCATTGTCCTTGTATTCTTGGATAATCTTTTGTTGGGCTATCCATTCATCGTAATCAGGTCTTAGTTTAGGATATTTCGTATATATGGCTAAAGCATCTTCACCAATTAATGACTTCCCATCTACGTTCACAGGGCAGTAAGTGCCTGCAGAGTGCATAGCGACCCATACGTCTTTACTTTGGCAATGCAGACTAATTGCTGCCACTTTCATGCCTAAATCGTTCAAATGACGACTATTCTTAATACGTTGGCAGTTCTCATCGGTGTATGTTCCACCACCTGATATACCAAAGTTAAATGTTTGCACACCTGCTGATATAGATAAAGAGCAAGTATCGATTCCATTAGATAATCCGGGAGCAGATGCTGTAGGGGGTGCTGATCTAATATTTGATGTACTGTTTGATGTAGTTGAATTATCAACACTCGCAGCACCTGAATAATCGTTATTTGTAGTCGTTGTCATACCACCTGAAATAAGTGTATTTGAACCTGACTCGTTATTCTGTGTGTTTGCGTTGGCATCTTTCATTACTGATAACACGATAAGTACAATAAATGCTGCCCATACTATCCAACTGATAGTCTTATCAAATTTTGTAAATTTCATTATTTTTTCCATTTAGATAAAGTGTTTACTCCGAAACTGCCTGCTACGATAGTCAAGATAATGTACCAAAATTCAGTTGGTGCATTTTGCAACAGTTCCCACCCCTTGACCATATGAGGTTGAGTCTGAGGAAAAAAATGTGCACCGAGTAAAATCGTGAACACTATGGTTAGGTATTCATCTTTAAGGGAATTATTCATACCCTTTGCCTGAGCTTTTCTAACCTCTGCGTCTGCTTTATCTATTGCTTTTTGTGCTTCAATCTTTGCATAGTCGATTGAACGTGCAGCTTCGATTTCAGCATTTCTCTGTATCGCTTTCTTTTCCATAGAGTGCTTGACTCCACCGATAACTTTATCAGCGACAATCTTTGTTATGGGATTAGAAAGTAGTGAAAGAAAAGGTATCATTTAATTACCGAATATTTTCATTAAACCAACGACAGCAGCAATAACCCCACCAATCCATAGCACAGCTTTGACACTACCATTGCCATAAGACATTCTGATTTTTAGGTCTGTTATGTCTTCGCTATTCTTTTCTACACATGCGTGTATTCGGTCTATCTTCTCTGATAAGACTGCAAGGGTTATATCTTTATCATCTGCCATTTTTGTGTTCCTAGTTGATTACATGTAAAGGGTCGTAGTTCCAAACGACACAATGCAGTCCATCAATATCTGTTTCACTCATTTGATTTGTTTTCATTGTTTACTCCATAAATTATTGAGAATGAGGTAGATGGTGGTGTGGTGGTATCTACCTCATTTTTTTTTTGATTAACTAAGAAAGTTATTTTGTGTCCTCAACCCAACTTTCTGTTTCTTCATTCCATTTGTAGAATAGTCCATCATTAGGATAAGCTATTGGTGAATCCCAACAACAAGTATCTTCATTAAGAACCCAACTTGGATATGGTTGAGGGGGGATAAACGCATCTCTGTCGGAGTCATAACTATAACCAACACCTGCATAATTTTTTCTTAAAGCTACCCCATCATCAGGTGTATTACTATTGGGTGCATAATGAACCCCCATTCTTGTATTGTATGATGTTTTAATCCATGTTCCGTCTAACGTATCGATGAAATCTTGCTCTGCCACAATAACTTCAACAACAATACCATCTTCTACTTTTGCAAAATGACTCATAAAATCCTCTCAATCTATGCGTATCTAAATATAACTATTCCTGACCCACCTGAGCCTGATGTACTTCCATTACCACCACCTCCACCACCACCTGTGTTAGCATAACCTGATTCTGATGTTCCATTTGAATATGAATCACCACCTCCACCTGTACCACCATTACCATTTTGAGGATATTTGTAGTACCCACCTGAGCCACCCCCTGCGAACCACCCTGACTCACCATAAGTAGTTCCGAATGTTGAACTTAAGTTTAACCCTACACCACCATGACCAATACCTGACCCACCTGTATCTGTTCCTTGTGCTCCTGCACCACCACCTCCACCACCACCATTACCTGAACTAGCTGAACCTGAATACCCACCTCTGTTTCCTTGTCCACTCGTTCCACTACCCGGTGAACCTGCAAAAGTTGCTCCACCACCTGAACCACCACTATAACCACTTTGATTTGGGTCAGTTGCCCCACCACCACCTGCAACAGCTGTCAGACTAATAGCACTAGTATTTGTACCACTTGCACCATGACCACCTGACTGTGGTCCACTTGTACTATAACCACCTGCACCACCTGCACCTATTGTTATGGTGTAAGCTGCAGGAGTCAACGTGGTTGTATTGGTAATTAACCCACCTGCTCCACCTCCACCGGGACCCCACCATGAACTTTGTCCCCAACCTGCTCCACCACCACCTGCTACGATTAAATAGTTGACTTCACCACCTACTGTTACATCAAAAGTTCCTGATGTTGTAAAGGCATGATATGTGAATGCACCATCAGTAGTGATAGTGCCACCTGTTGCAGTAAATCCAATCTCTCCACCTTTAAATCCACCACTAGAACCACCTCCTAAAGTAGATAGCATAGGTGAGAATAATGGTTTAAATCTTGTAATTATATCGTGCATTTTTTTTCCTTATTTATTATCTTTAAGCATATTGTGATTGTGTGCCCAAAACTGTAAAGGTTGAGTCTGCTGTTTTAATAATAGTAAATTGATATACATCAATACTACTTTCATTACCACCTGATGGTGCAGTTCCACCAAACCATTCAGGTGTCACAGCACTACCATCGATTTGGTAAGTGTTTAGATAATAAGCTGTCGGTCCTTGTGACATAAGAACAGCAAAAGTCATAGACTGCCCAACAGACATAATAGAGTTTAAGGTGTTTGAGCCATCACCCCTAAAATTAATTGTTCTATTTGCAGTTTGGTTTACATTGAAAAACATAACAGCTTGTGTAAGTGCATCAAAATTTATTGTTCCTGTTGTAGAAGAATCAATAGTAGCTTTTTCGGTTACTTCTGCAATAGTTGTCGTACCTGTAATTGTTAAACTATCAGCTATGGTCACACTATTAGCAAGTTTATCGCCTGTGACTGCATCGTCTGCAATGTGTGCTGTATCGATACTACCATCGACATAATGTTCTGAGTCGATTGAGTCGTCAGCTATTTTTGTTCCATCTACTGCGTCTGCAGCGATTGATGCTGTATCAACTTGTGCGAAACTAAGTTGTGCTGCACCATCTGTTTTGAGGAAGTAGTTTGCTGTGCCATCTGCTTGTGGGAAGTTTAATCCATCGAGGATTAAGTTACCTGTACCATTTGGTGTTAAACTTAAATTTCCATTTGTATCTGTTGATGTTATTGAGTTTGCATCAATTTGTACGTTGTCGACCTTTATTGTGCCGAGTGATGATGTACCTGCATTTAAATCTGCAAGGTGACTCATTATTTCTCTAATAGCATTATTGACGTTGCTAGGTTGCATACCCTCGTCAATATTAATACCACCGACATCAGTATTCGATGCAGCAGTTGAACTGTAGTCTGATATTGCGTTTTTTACCATTGTTTATTCTCCTATAGTAAACCTTGTCGTTCTGTTCCGTATTGTTCTTCTTGTTGTGCTCCTACTTGACGTAGTAATCCTGCCACATTTTTATTAGGTGTGACAGAAGCGATACCTCTACGAAGTTGGCCACCTCTATAAGCAGTACCACCTGCTAATCTAGGACTAACAGCAGCAAGACCGATTAGTCCGGGTATAATATTACCTGTCGCAAGAGCTGCACCACTTGCTGTAAGACCTGCTCCTGGTAATAAAGCCGTTGTCAAACTTCTTGACAGACCTGTTGGTAATGGGGCACTAAGAACATATCCTGATAACATAGCTAATAATTTATCATAGTTAGGCATAGTTCTTAATACATCTGATGCTATACCCTTTTCTTTTGACAGAGTGCTTAACAATTTATTAACAGCAGTCTGTCTTGACCCTCTTGCTCTGCCCACACTTAATTCTGTAACTACATCTTGAACGGCTGCTGCTACATCTGAATAATCATCTAAGAATTCTTTATATCCCTTTGGTGCTAGTTCAGTAGTGGTATCAGCAACTTGTTTTCTGATAGAACTATAACTTTGCATAGCGTCAGCATTGTCTAATGGTGCTTTTAACTGATTTAACTCTTGCCTTAATTTATCTAAATCAGCAACAGTATCAAGTTTTCTGTCTTTATCCTTTATTAGTCGTTCCATTCTTTTTAGAATTTGATCTCTTGGAGCTCCTTTAGCGACAACATTTTCCATTCTATATACATCAATGATATTTTCTATTCTACTTCTTACTTCAGGATTTACTTTCGTTCTTTCCATTTTAGGAAGAAAGTCAGTTTCTTTCTTTTTAAAAATTTCTCCTTTTTCTGATTTAAGAGATTGCAGACCCTCTTGAGCTTCTCTCAATATATCTGCTTCACTTATCTTACCCGTCAGAGCATCGTTAAAAGACTTCTGCTGAATTTCTTTACCCTTACCACCTTGAGCAGCAACCCTTAAAGGTGTAGACCCTGTACCTGTAATTGTTCCTGATAACGTGGATAACCCCTTACCTGTGACATCAGCAGCACCTTTTATTGCTTTTGCTCCTAATAATGTAGGGTCTGTATATCTTCCAACTTTAGTGGCAAAATCAGCAGCTTTAGTTGCTGTGCCTGTTGCTCTAACTCCTATTCCTGTTCCTGATGCAACTAAAGCAACATCACCCAAAAATCCCACAGGGTCTTGGGTAATGGTGTTGACTATATTTTCCTTACTACCATAACGATCAATAAAGAACTGACCTACCTGTCTTGCAACTTCTTCGTTACCCTGTTCACCAGGCATAGCAAGTTGAACAATGCCACTACCTAGTTCGTATAAATTTACAGCTGTTTTAATCGGGTGAAGTACAGGATTTAACATATCCATTCCGAATCTGTAAGCAGAGCCAGGTATATTTCTAAAAGTCTCCATAACTAGACTTCCACTTGTTGACCTCATCAACGCATCTTCGTCAACTTCTTCTCTGTCTCTTTGGTCTTGTTCTACATCTTGTGGAGTGTCGTCTTCAACTAATCCGTATTTTCTTTTTAATTCTAATGCTGTTGGCATAGTAACCTCTTATTTCAAAATAATAGTATTTGATGGTAAATTGTCTGCGTCTGTCATCTTAGCTAAATCATCTAAAGTAATAAAGTTGTATATTCCTGAAATCATCTTCTTTTCTTCTTCTGTTACAGCAACAGGTTGATTTATAGCATTAGCATCTTCTATCCTATCAATCACACTACTAAATTCTTGTGCAAATTGAGTAGCAGAAACATCTCCTCTTTCTGCTGTCATATTAATAACATAGTTAGCTCTTGTTTGGTCAATCTTCGCTGCCCTTATAAGATTTTCTATTATTAATCTGTTAGTGTCTTCGTCATTTTTCAGAGATGGTAAAGCTCCCTCATATAACTCAATTTCAAAATTAGAGGTAGCACCTGCACCTGCTGGTCTTACATTAGGGATTAATCTATTAATAATTGTTTGGAATTGAGTTTGTATAGGAACAGTTGTGTCACCTGTCCAACCTAACGATCTCAACCATTGTCTGCTTTCAAAAGATGCTGACTCCCAACGACCACTTTTGAAATTCTCATCATTTATTATTCTTAATAATTTTTGTCCATCAGTAATCTGTGTATTAGACTGTCCTAATATCGGAACATATATATCTTTTATCTGTTCTTCATTAGCATCTTCAAAACGAGCAAGTCTCATTTGCTCATTGTCATACTCATAAGTAGCTTGCGTTCCGAATTTCTGCAATCTATATCTAGGGTCACTAGCTAGGTTAATCAAATATTGATTGTCTTTAGAGCCATGACCAACTATCTGCCCTGTCTGCTTATCATATACTTCAATTTCCAAAGGATTTCCTTGTCCTGCAAAATTCTCATACATTTCAAATGCTTCAGTCATTGGTACTCCCTCAAGTAAAGCTACACCAAGAGCAATCTTTCCAAATGCCTGTTTATTATCAAATAATCCTTGCAGATTAGATAAAATAGAATTTGCCTTATCTTTCTTTTCTTTAACATCTACATCTTCACCAACCATTCCAAAGTCAGCATCTTCTTGGTCTAAATAATTGAATTGATCTAATCCGATTGATTGAGATGGAGTAGTTTCACCATCTTCTGAAACCATTCCAAAATCAGCATCTTCTTGGTCTAAATAATTAAATTGATCTGAGCCAAATTGATTTGTTTCAACTGATTGAGGAGACATATCGTCTTGCTCAGGTAATTCCCCAAGTCTACCTTTTCTAGCTAATACATTGCCTGCAGGTGGTAACTCCAAACCGAAATCTTCTATGTTATATTTTCTGCTAGGTCTTGTAAGTGAGAAACCACCAATGTTGCCAATGGTTGTTCTTCTGTCATCTAGTGTAATACTCTCACCTCTCATTAAGGCATCTTTTTGATCTTGATTCAATTCTTCAAAACTAATAGGTGGTATAGCTTGTTCGTCCAATGTATTAATACCTTGTTGGTATCGAGACAGATATTCTTCCATAGCTCCACCCCTTGCCCTTTTTCCCTCTGTCAGTCCACCAAGAACTCTTTGGTTTATTGGATTTACTATAGGTGACATAAGAGTTCCATATTGCTGTCTGTCAGCACCACCTACATTAAGTAGCTCGTCCATATAGTCTTGTGTTAAAAGACCATTATTCATTCGACCCATACTCATAATAAATTCCTTATCCTAATTAACCACCAAAACCTGGTATTTTAGTTAGTAAACCACCAATGTAACCAGGTTTTCCTAATCCACCGATACCACTTAATATAGAACCGACACCCAATAATGATGTGCCAATTCCAGGTCTTGGCTCTTGTGATACAATCGTTTGTCCTGCAGGAACACTCACACCTGCTGCTGAGAGCATTGCATTGAGCCTTGCTTGTGCTGCAGCATTTTCTTCGGCAATTCGTGCTTGTTCTGCTTCGATTGGTAGCATACCTGTTGCTCTTTCCAATGCACCTGCTTGGCCTAATGCTTGTAGTCTTTGTAATTGTAGATCTTGTGCTGTTGGTGCAACTCCTGCAGCCGTTAGCTGTAATGCACCTGCTTGTCGTTCTGCTTCTGAAATCTGACCTGCTAACTGCATACGTCTTTCAGCATCTGCAACTTCTTGCTGTGCGAGTAATGGTGCAATCGAGCTACCAATACCACGACCAAGTGCTGTACCAAATGCAGCAGAACCTAATCTGCCACCCATTGCATATTGTGATGTAATATCACCTGTTACGTCAGATAAACGATCTTGTATAACTTGTTCTAAGTACGCAGGACTTAAATCTCTTTCATATTCTTGCTGTAGTAATGTTGGAGCCCCAACACCACCTGCTAGAACACCACCGACAGCTTGTTCTACTCCGGGTATAATACCTTGCCCACCACCGAACTGACCTAATGCAGATAACTGTTGTTGCTCAAAAGGTGTTGGCTCGACATATCGTGCGCCCTCATATACCTGTGGTGCAAACTCACTAGCAGCACCAAAAGCACCCTCTTGTGCAGTCTGCAAATATTCAGGAATAATAGGAGTCGATGTTTGTGTCGTCCTGGTTGTACTTCCTTTACTCATTATCTAACCTCTTTTCATATTGTATGTGTCGTTGTTCCCAACCATACTCGTTAAGATATTTTTTCCATGCTCTACGGCCATATCCCTCGATATGAGAGCAATTATTGCTTTTCCCTAAATCTTCTAATACAGGCATTACGATGGGTAACCATTCTTTCATGCGTGTACCTGCAACAAAATCAATACATAAAGCATTAGTCTTAGGATATTGTGAAATCCTTGTTGTTAAGACAGCTTGTATATATTGTATATTATCTCGTTCTTCTGTAACCAACCAAATAAGATATGCACCTGCTTTTGCATTTTCATACAGATCATCAGTATCAATTCTATCAGGTGTTAAACCAACTGCCCGTCTAACGATTGGCTCAACGTGTTCCCACATACTATCTATATGGTCTTTTGGTATCGGTATAAATTGCATTTCCCTTGCCCCTCTTTTTAACTTGTTACTGTATAAACAAATGTCGCATCTGTTGCTGATTTATTTTGATGTACTAAAGTGAATGTATGTTTACCTCTTGATGACACATACATATGATTCATTTCTGTCGCAGCATTTAATGTTATTGGTGTCCAAGATATAACACTATCTTCACTCACACGATAATCCTCAACAGTCGTTGTTGTTGTGTGAGGTGTTAAAGTAAATGTACCTTTAGCATTATGTTTACCATCAATAAGCAAGTTTACAGCACTTGCAACATCTCTTGGTCTCCCACCCTCAGGTGGTAATTTACGATAGTTAGAATCTGACATTATCTTCTGCCTAGTGGTTTTGCATCAATATCTATACCTAAAGCATAACGAAAATCACCTGTAGTTTCAACTTTTACTCGATGATACCGACCACTAGTCCTAACATTACATAAATTATCTGCCGTAATAGCACCTGCACTCGTAAAGTTTACATTATCTATTTGCCTGCTACGACTGCCAACACTTATTGACAATGTTGGCTGTACGTCAGGATTTTTTGCTGTTACATAAGGTGTTACTGAATTAATGACAGAAGACCTCATCGGTACAATTTCAAACTCTTTTGATATAATCGTTGCATCAAGTATTGCACCTGTAAAACTATGTATCTTGTTGTCTTTTGATGCTGCTAGTGTATAGTTTTCACCTGCATATAATGGGCTATCAAAAGTCGTTGTATGTTGGTCAACGTTTATATTAATATTATCTAATTGCTCTAGTGTATAACCGGGAAGAAGAACAACACCCAATGACTCATGAGAAACGTCAATTTTTGACCATTTACCAACTGCATAATTATAAGCCAATATTTTATCAGGCACTCCATCATTGCTATTATTTGATACAAAAGACCACATAACTACTTGGTTGTTAGGGTCAATAGCTGAGGTAACTTTATTTACATAACCATTGTCAAAATTATCGTAAAACCAATTATCAACTTTTTCTGCACCAATCGGTATAGACCGACTGCCATCAAACATAAAAAATCCATTTTGTGCTATATAGAATATTGCGTTTGTTCCAAGAGCACATATACTTCCCGGTATCTCACAACCATTAGTTGTTTCTACTTTTTCTACTGTAAAGATAAGAGGTGTACCAACATACTCTATTCTTGATATACCACGTTGTGTAAATACGACACCAAACTGACCACCAACAATTCCTGTAATCGTGCCACTATCAGCTATATCTTGTATATCTGATTGGTCTGTACCTATTGTCCAAGATTGACTGTCATTGATAGCACTCCAATATAATCGTTCTTGATGCGTGTTTCCACCATAAGCGACATTGCCACATACAACAAAATCTCTTACTGATGCCATATAACGTGCTGCAGGAGCACCACTTATATCAGCAAACAAAGAACTTGAACCAATAACAAAATTCTGAAGAATTTGTGCATGACCACCTGCTGCCAATAAGTTATTGCCAAACCTAACAAACTGCCATTTTTCACTATTTTGTAAAGTATAATTTCCTGACTTTGAAACATTAGCAAGACTAGAGTCTGCTGCGTTGTATTTATATAATTTAGTAGCATCGCCTGCGAATATTAGATTTTCACCTGTTTGGTCACGAGTTGCAAACATTGTTCTAATATAACTATCTGCAGCACCTGAAACCTCTGACAAAGAATTAAATGGTCTATAACCTCTTGCTGCAGGCAATACATTTGTTGCATCAAGAACACCTGCGTTTGCAAGGTCACTTTGGTCAGGTAACCATTCGCCAAATTCTATCATTGTAATACACTCCAAGTAACAGTACGACCTGATACATCAGTCCATGTTTCGCCTAATATCTCTGCTAATCCACTTGTGCTGATTTCAACATTAGAACTAGCAACTAAGAATCTTCTTCTTTGGAACAGGCATTCACCTGTAATAGCAACGTTAGATGTAACGAAAGTAGGTGAAAGAAACCTTGTAAATCTTGGTATGAGTGCTGTTATGAAAATATTAGCATCATCACTAACAGTCCTAAACCTATCTATTGTTGATACAGCACTAATTGAAATAGCACCTGTACCATCAATATTAACTAAGAAATTAGATGTTGCTGTCGTTGCTAGAGATAATGTGTCACTAGCACTAACAGTTGGTACTCTAATCGCATTAGCTGTTTCTGTAATGGCAATGCTGTCACTTGCACTTGCCTGATGGATAATTAAAAAGTTTAAATCTTCTAATGTTCCATAAGCATCTAGTTGCTCTAAAGTTCCGAACCCATCTAGTAAATCTAAAGTAGAACTAAATTTTCTTAAAGTTGGTACAGCATATTCAGTAATAGATATAGATGCTGTACCTGATACATTAACAGGTTGCAGGGAATCTAATTGCTCTAGTGTGAATGTGTTTAGATATGCACTATCAAGTGACCCCCAACCATTCAATTCTTCTAGTGTTGCCATTAGCTAAAGCCTTACGCAGCAGTTATATCTAACTCGCCTGCACCAATTCTTAACACATCGCCTGTTTCAACAGTCTTTGATGATGTAAACGCACCATGAATTAATAAGTTGCCACCTGATACTGCATCGAATAACCCGTAGTTTGAGATTGTACCCCAATTTGCTGTTGCTACAGGGAAATCGACAGCAGCAGTATTGTCTGTTGCACCACTAGCTGCTGCATCAAATGCAATGGATTGTCTTGCGTATGAACCACCTGATAATTCTGTTCCACTATTGTCATCACCGAAACTTGCAGTAGCAAGACCGACATAAATAGTAGCAGGCATTGTGTATGATGTTGTGCCGAGAACATGGTCTAAAACTTTATTCTCTAAATAATCTGACATAGCTGACATTGTTATTTTCCTCTATATGTTGTTTTCATTGATAGCACTCCCCCATATCGTGCTTTTTCGGTATCACGAATAATCTCGTCCATGATTCTTGTGAACAGTTGGTCATACTGTGATGCTCGCGTTTCGTCCATCAAGTATGTATATGCGTTCATTAACGACCCATATAAATATGCGTCAGGGTGTCTTAATAATATTGTGTTGTTGGTATCTTCATCGCTTAATGCTTGTACGTTTTCGCCATAAACGATTTCTAAGGTGTAGGCAGCATCAGGTATTGGTCTTAGTAGTATTTCTGTCCCAACAATACTGTATGCCTTTGGTTTGCCCTGACCCTGCCCTGCATAATCCGTGTTTATCATTTGGACTGTATAATATTCCAGAGTTTTTACAGGGTCGGTATTTAGTTGCACATTCCTTATTTCCCTCAGATCTGTTGGCAATGAGATATAGCTATCCCCTGCAACAGTTGTAGCAGTCGCTCTTTTCTCCATAGAACGAGCATCGAGTTCGCGACTCATGCGTGCTTCTGCTAATCGTATAAAATCAGGAATTTGTGAGGTTAAATCATCTCGTGCTAAAAAATTAGCAATAGAGGTCTTTAATTCACTATAGTTAGAAAATGCCATTAAATTAACCTACCATTCGTTGTTCTAAATGCTTGGTTATCTGCGTCCTGTAACCAACGATACCATGCTTTAGGATTCTGTGCAGGACTACCAAACTTCTGTAATAAATCGTGATATAAGACAGCAGGTATTTCACCAATCTTTTGATAATGTTTTTGGGTATTCCCAATCATATCGCCCGGTCTGTGATTGTCTAATTGTGCCTTAGCCAAATCCTTAATAGGGTCAATTTTTTGTTCTGTCTTAATTATATATTCTTGTAAATTGGCATCATATTCCATTGTTGTCTTTTTGGAAATGCCGTCTGTCGAAATAACTCTTTTCATTTTATCCCTCTAAGTGTGAAGTGGGTGCAAGGGAGCAACACCCACTTCTTTTTTAGTTTATTATGAACCTGATAGTCCAATAATTGCTGCGTGTGCTTTAGGTGCTTTGACCATAAGAGCATACTCAGAAATGATTGCAAACTTAGTTGCATCACCTGTAGCAGCAACGTCTGAAACAGAGAACTGTCTGCCCGGTAAGAAACCAAGACATACATAGTCTTTGTCTACGACATAGATTTCACCATCACCTAATTGTCTATCAACAACTGCTTCTAGTGTACCGAAGTCTGATAGGTACAGAGAAACAGAACCAACGATAGATGCTTCTTTAGGTGCTGTTGAAGTGATTTGGTTAGTTGCTACTGAACCTGATGATAACCCACTAAAGTTCACCTTGTTAGATGGTGACATTACTAGCATTGTTGGTGAACCACCATCGATGTAAGCAGCTTTAATAGCTGTATCGATTTTAGCTAGTGTTAGGGCATCAGCAGATGCAGCTGTTAGGTCTGCTGTGTCTGAGCCATCGCCTGTTGCGAATGATGTAGACGCATCAGCAGATACTGCACCATTTGTAATCCAAGTAATCAGTTTAGCTGTTTTTCTTGGGTCAGAAGAAGATTTTGCTTCGTTCTTAAATAGTGATTTTTCAATATCACGTCTTTGCTCAAGACCTTTAATGACTTTAACGTATGCAGTTTCTTTGTCACGACCTGCTTTGTCAACCACATCTAATGTGCCTGATACTGAAGCAGCTTGTGCTGAGATTTGGTGTACGTTGGTAAGTCTTGATGTAGCTGTTGGGTTTACATAAGAATAGTCAGCACCCTCATTTACATAGTTTGTATCTACAGCAGCAGCTAGTTCTTGAACTTGCCACTCAGTTGTAACACCTGAAGTGGTTTCTTTAGCCATAGCTGTTACCAATGGTGTTTCTGTAGGGTCAATTCTGTAAATAATATCGCTAAGGTCTTCTCTTTCACCAATAGCACTTGAAGTTGTATATGTTGCCATTGTTTTTTTCCTTAATCAGTTATTTAGTTAATAGATAAGCAATCGCATCTTCTTTGCGACCACTCTTGTTTAATTTATCAAAAGCCGTCTTTCGGTTTTGTTCAGAAACATTAACTTTACCTTTAGGTTGCCCTGACTTAATCATCTTCGGTGCTTTCTTTACTTGCTTGGTAGCATTTGGTTTCTTTGACTGCAAAGCATCATAAAGATAGGCACGTCTCAATAAGTCAACGACACGAGAGTCGTTAGTGGCAGCAATCTCTTGGTCAGTAAAACCAAATCGTTTTGCATAAGTAACGATATTATTTCGTTCTTTAGTCGCTACGTCTTGGTCTTTCCACTCAGGTATTCTGTCCAACAATTTTGCTTGTTCAGCTTGTAACTGCCTTTGGGCAAGTTGCATCTGCTCTTGCTGAATAGCTTGTAATCTAGTCTCGTGATCTCTTATGTCCTCTTTTGCTTTCATATAGGCCATAGGGTCTCTTTGATACAAGTCATTCCATTGTTCTTCAGTCATACCCGGTGTAGTCTGAGCCAACTGCTGTCTCATCAACTCAAGGTTTTCTGCGTAATGTTTCCTTTCTGCCTCAAGAGTAGCCAATTCATTTTTGGCCTTGTTACGATCTTCCATAGCTTCATGGTATTTCTTCTTGGCGACAGAATTAAGCTGATATGAGTCAAGAAGTTCTCTTGCCGTAACTTCTACTTCCTCTCCATCAACTTTTGCTATATATACGTCATCGGTAGTTTCATCATCAGATTCATCACTATTACGATAGTCTTCTGTTTCTTCTTCTGTTACTTCGGATTGGTCTAAAACGTCCGTTTCATCAGTAGTGTCCACTTCGTCAACCGACACAACTTCTGTGTCTTCTTCCTGCGACTCTTGAATATCCTCACTTGCCTGACTAGGGGTGTTATTTCTATTCAAAAGTAAATTGATTGCATCAGTTTTATCTAACGCAATGCTATCATTAACGTCAGGAGATGCGTCTGCATTTGTCCTAATCATTTTTTACTCCATGTTTTGATTATTTTTTGCGAAATAGTGTTCTTATCTGTTGGTCTGCAATCTTACCTGATGTTACGATCGAGTCGATCTCGTTCTTAATATCCTGTAAGGCTCTCAACATATAAAAAGACTGCTCACGTTTCTCAGTATCGCTTAGATCGGTCTGTGACCAATCGGCAATATAAGAACTTTCTAACGACTGAAATATCTCTTTCAGTAAGGGATTATTCCGTAGAGTTTCGGCTAATAATCCTCGTTGTCTCTCATCGTCTAACGACATATTCTATCCCTTATACTGTAGGTAAATTCGTACTAACGTCTCCACCCAATGCTAGTTTTTGTTGTCTTAAATCCAACTCAGCTTGTAGTTCTTCTCTACGAAGTGCTAACTGCTGTTGGAATTTCTCACGTTCAAGCTGTATTTCCATCATCATCTTCTCACGTTCCAATGCAATATCAGCTTGTAGTTTTTGTCTTTCTAACTCAAACTCTGGCGATGCACCACCTTGCTGTTGTGCAGCTTCCTGCTGTGCAAGGATTTGGTCAATCTGCTCTGCAGAGTTAAAGAACTGTGATGTGTCTTTAAATCCTGCCATCTCGATAATTTTATTTAGTGTGTTGACATACTGACTTGGTTTAACGACAGGGTTATTCATACCAAGCTGTCCAATCAACTGTTCTTGCTTACCTGCTACTTGTAACAGCATCTGTAGTTTTTCATCGTCCTTACCATTACCAAGTCCGACTTCAACAGATACGTCAAATTCGTTATCCCAACCACGAGGGTCAACAGGTACATACTCATTACGAATACGAATAACACGGCTCTTGTCCATATGTTTTTGACATAATAATAACACAATCTTAGCTAAGTCTTTACACCCTGTTTCAGCAAAGACTCGTGCAATCATTTCTGTTTTTAACTGTGCACCTTGTATCGTGCTCTGTACTGCCTGTGCTGTTGTAGACTGTAATGCTTTTGGGTCAATACCTAGTGATGCTTTAGAGAACCCTGTACGTTGGTCTCTTACCTGATCAATATACTCAAGCATATTAAATCCTGCTGCACCGATTTGTGGGACAGCAAGTGGTTGTACCATACCAGGAGCTCTCATACTGACAATGTTACCAGGTCTTGATGACAGTAGATCTTCTAAGTTTACCTGACCCTCTACAACACCAACTCTGCTGTTGTTAGTCAGATACATATTGTCTAATAGCTGTCTAAGGATTGTAGACTTAATTAATTGTAAGTCCTTAACCATTTCAGCAACAGAACGACCAATCATTCTGTGTGGCATTAATATCGGTGATAAAATGCAGAATGGAATATGGTCAAAGGCATCATTCTCTAATATAAAGTTACCCTCGCCAATCGATAATACACGTCTTAACTCAGGTATGCCATCACCATTATAATCAGCACGAAGATACATCTCTGTAACCAAACATTCGTGCATTGTTGGGTCATTCTTGCTATCGTGTCTTGTGCCTGCTTCCACATCTTGGAATCTTTGCTGTACTTCAGCTTCGTTATCAATCTCATTATACCCGGAGTGAGCCAATACAGTATCGTAATCATATCCTAAATCCACTAAGTCGCCCACTTTCATACTTGACCTATGGGCAACGAAGTCGGCAGTTTCAAGAGATACAGAACGTCTTGAAAATAAGAATTCTTCAGGTGGTACNTTCATAATCTTAACNCGACCACTATTCTTCTTTCTTTTNATCTCAACGTCATAGGTAGTCATTAGAGGAATTTGATTTTCTGTCTCTAATGCGTCTTCTGCAATATCAACAATATCTTCTTCATCAAGTTCCTCATCTTCGGAAATATCATCGGACACATCATCTTGTAATATGCCCACTTCGTTGATGGATTGTGATACGACCTCAACATCAGGGTCGTCCAATAGTATTGTTAATTCATCTTCGGTAAGGTTTTGGTAGCTTTCTTCAACAACCTGTATGTTTTCTTCCCAAAATGTCTTTAATACACCAATCTTAAACAATAGAGCATCTTTGAACCAATTATAGATGTTTACAAATCCATTGTTATCATTGTTGATGACATAGTTGACTAAATCAGTAGCCTGTTCAGCAGCTTTTACATCTTCTGCCTCACGAGCAACAAATCGTGCAAAATGGTCAGACGATTGAAACACTTTCATTAACTGTGGCATAATGTATTCGATTGTATCAGATACTTCTGTAGCAACCACTTGTGATCTGTTTTCGACCTCATTACCAAAAGGCTCACCTAAATAGTAATCAAGGGTCTCTGCTCTATCCATAGCATATTCAGTATCGTAATAGTTTACAGCATCAACCATATGGTCGTTGATGAGTGACTGAAATGTCTTATCGTCCATCTTTGGCATTTACTTACCTTTTTTCTTTTTCTTCTTTTTAACAGCCTTTAAATCAGCAGCAGTTATTTTCTTACGATCGCCTGCAACAGCAGCAAGACGTTTCTGTGCAGGACTGTACTTACTATAAGGCATTATTTAAAGAACTTTAATTCTTGGTCAGAATATGCACCTGTAGCCACATTCATTCTTCTTCTTGGTGCTTTAGATGCTAGTGGTCTTGGTTTTCTTTTTCCACCTAGAGATGGGGTCATTCTTTCCATATATAAAGCTGCTTCACGATCTGATACAGAACCTGAACCTATAGGTCTTTTTCTCATTAGTTTTGCTTCACGATCAGATGTTGCACCTGAACCTCTACGTCTGTTCATTTGTGTTCTTTTTTGATACATTTTCATAATCTATTCCTTTTCTGTTGGATAAATGATTTCGACACCAAGTCGTTTTTGTTCCTCACTACGAGGTCTTAATATGGTCTTGCCTTTGAGCCGTCTAATACTGCCATCTTTTGCCAGATAATCAGACTTTCTAATACTTCGAGCCTTGACATCGTATGCCTTAAACTCGCCTGTTTCTCTGTTTAGGGTTACAATGTCAACCAACCCTAATCCCATAAGGGGTACGAATACTAAGAGGTTGGGGTTCTTTGTTAATTCAGCTTGAACTTCTAATTCAGCAACGATTCCATCAATCGTCCTCTTATCCCTTTGTGACATATCACCACTTCACCTTGTCTGCCCAATATGCTGCCGACATTTTTCCTTTAGAAATGTTACTTGCGTGTCGTGCTTTAAACGACTTTTTTCTAGCTTTCTCACTAGCCGTCTTAGGATTCTTGCCTGCACCACTCACACCTTGTTGACCAAAACGAATAGTCTTAACCTTGTCACCTGACTTAGCCACGACAACGTGTGACTTTGTAGGGTGGCTCGGTGTCCTCTTAGGTTTGTTATAACCACTCACACCTATTCGTGATAATCTTGGGTCTTTAGCCATTATCTGCCTTGTCCTCGATACTTCTTAAAACTACGTCTTTTCGCCTTATTCATTGTAGACATGATCGGTTTTCTTCCCTGAGACGTACCTTTAATGGTTGCCTCATGCAGCTTAACTTCTTTAACTTTAGCCATTATTTTTTCTTAGCCGTCTTGGCTGCTTTCTTAAAAGCACTTGCTTTGGGTGCATAAGGACTGTCCTTACTNCTCATACGTTCCTTACTGCCTGCCTTAATGCGTTTTCTCTTTGCGTGTATGTTTGCATATAATCCTCTTGCCATATCGACTCCTCTGTTAGACCACCTACGAATATAAAGCTATTCTATAAAATTGATAAAATGCGTGTTCTTTTATTAGTAGGTGGCTCTTAATTCTTATCGAAAATCATGTCAGCAAATTCTTTGATTTCATCTGCGTCCATGCCTTGCCCTTTAAGAATACTCAAAGCCACGACACAAAGAGCACCTGCTACCTCATGTCCATCAGCAATCTCCATACGCATCAGCGATAACGACATATTCGCATACATATGGTAGATCTCGGAACATTGTTCCCAAAACTGTTCATCGTTTATATCTAAATCTTCAGGTTTCGGAAAGTCGATAATATTACTCATACTATCCACCCACTACTGCCATAATCAATCTTCTGATTGAACTTATAGCCTGCACCACTACCTGATGCCCGGACTGCCAAACCTGCAAACGTCAGCATTAACGCATCAGCTATATCAGGACTTCGCATACCACGTTTCTTCATTTCGTCTTTACTCTCGACTTTAAACTTACCATTCGACATAATGCCATACTGCACAGCAGTTAATTCCGTAATCAATTCGTCCTGGTCAGGTATACTCACATCTTTATGCTCTAGCCATTCACGACACTTAAACCACAACTCATCTCGCAGTCTCATATATCTATCGCTCATACTCGAACTCTCTGCAACGTTGATACCACGAGCAGGTAAGTCCAACTCAACCAATCGGTCTACAACACCTGCACCCAAACCAATCGAGTCCACCAAGATCTCACTCGGTCTATCATTATAGGGGGTAGTGTCATACTCTGCCATAATAATCCCAACTGTCTCCATCAAGTCCTTACCACCCCAATGCTTGATTGGCTCGGTAATAACATTGCCTTTTCGTTTGCACAGGGCACATCGGTCTGAACCCATACGAGCAATATCAAGTCCCCAAACAGGCATAACATGTGTTGGCTCAACATCTCTGTTGATTGCTGACTCGACAAGGGCACGACCCATAATAGCATTGTCGTCAGTTTCGGGTGGAAGACCAAGTACACGAACACGATAGATATTAGAATCTTCACCATACTGATGTTTCATATCCTCAATGTACTGAGGGTCTACTGTGTCTGCGTCTAAGCAAGATACTGTCATGGTCTTCCAACTCGCAACATTTCTTTCGAACGAGTCATAAAAGTATCCTGTAGATCGGTTGGGGTTACCAACCATAATCGTTTTCGCACCTGGTGTAGACATTGCACCTTGTGCTACTTCAAAAATAATATCAGGCACACCTGATGCCTCATCGATAATAAATAACATATTGGGGGAGTGGAAGCCTTGTAATGCTTCAGGATTTTCTCGTCTGCTCGTTCTGCTCACGCAGAAACTGTCGGGTGCATTTTTGAGAGTGATTTTATCCGAACGAAACTCCAACTCATCTTGAAATCCCTGTGGCATACGTCCATACCACTTTTGAATTTCAGGCCATAATATTTGTTCTAACTGTGATGCAGAGTTTGCTGTTGCTGCTATTTTACTAGGATAGTGCGTACAGAGCCACCAAAGTATCGTCCAGGATAAGAAAGTTGTCTTTCCGACAGCATGGCCAGACCTAATTGACAGTCTGTTATGCTTAACGATATTCTCTAGTGCTTCCTTTTGCCACTTCTGTGGTTCTGCCTGTAGGCAGGTCCTGACGAACAATATAGGGTCGTCTCGTAGAGCAAGAAGTGTCTCGGCTGCATCATTTAATTTTTTTTCTGACATTTTTTGCATAAGAAAAAAGGTGCTATCGGAACAGCACCTTTACTTCAATAATAATAATAGGATATATAAATGTTTCGGACGGAGAAGTCCGATATAACATACAAGATACGTTATGCTACAAATAGAGTCAAACGAATTTTTTTCATAAGGGTTCGATTTTCTGTATAAAACTTATGAGGGGGGTAATATAAATTTACTGCACCCCCGTATATTTTACCATTGGGGTGTCCTACAAAAATAACACCTGGAAAAGCTGCCCAAAAATATCCTTATATATCAATGACTTATATAAAGGTTAATAGGATTATTAGACCTACTAACCATTAAACAAATTATTCATCATCGTTATGTTCAATAGTTTTATAGTCTTCTATTCGGTCGTTTATTTCACGCAGCGACTGTAGAAAAGGGTTAGTTTCTTTAACGTCTAGCTCTATTTTGGTCGGTAAGTATCGAGAAATAGCCGTTAATACTCTCGATGGTGACTGTTCAAACTCATCTGCCAGGCAATAGGCAAGACTCTTGCCACGTTGATCTAATATTTCAAGAGATTTTGTGAGTTCTTGCGTGATAATAGTAATTGGAGCTAAAGTTCGCTTACTCGCGCCAGGTGGACGGCCACGTCCACGTTTTTTTATTTCATTATCCATTTAATATCATTAAATAATTTTTAATTATCTAATTAAAATAATCTAAAAAAATAATAGATCAAAATAATTTATTAATAACTCTAAAAAATATATTTACTTTCTAT
>JGI11772J19994_1000034_pt1 | contig 27829 bp, 38 predicted proteins | sample Etolagsurwater0m_FD_19994 | JGI IMG/M metagenome (IMG submission 19994) | reverse complement strand
CACAGATGAAGCTGTTTATGGCATGACATTTGTTGGCCCTCCATTCACATTCTCTTTCCGACTGCTTGGAACGGCTTGTGGTGCTGCTGGCAAAAATGTAATGTTTAACATAGACAGCAGAGTTTTCTGGATGGGAGAAAACAATTTCTTCATGTACGATGGTGCGTTGCGAGAAATGAACTGCCCTGTTCAGTATTTCGTTTACGACAGACTGAATAAGAACCAGTTTGATAAAGCATTTGTGGCACACAACAATCAGTTTGACGAAATATCTTGGTTTTACGTCAGCACAGACAATACAAACATCAATGATCCAGAGCCAGATTCTTACGTGACTTATAATTACAGGGAAGATGCTTGGAGCATTGGTACATTAGACAGAACATGCTGGTCAGATGCTTTTGGTTCAAGGACAGTCCCATTCGCTTTTGATGTGAATGGGGAAATGTACAATCACGAAACGGGAACTGATGATAATGGTTCTGCTATGACAGCCTACATAGAGAGTTCGCCTATGGAAATAGACATGACTGGTGAAACTCTGATGATGGTCGACAAAATTATTCCTAACTTGACTCTTTCCGGCTCTGCTGATGTTACTGTAACAACAAGAAAATACCCTTCAGACACAGGAATAACCAAAGGACCATTTACTATTACACCAACAACGACTAAAATCAGTATGAGAGCTCGTGGTCGTCAGATGAAATTTAAAGTTGAAAGCGACGATCTTGGTGATTCATGGTCATTCGGTGATTTCCGAGTGAACACTAGAACGGATGGAATGCGATGAGTAGGATAAACCCAAGACTACCAGCAGCACCAGCAGAATATCAAAAAGGTTGGGGTGACAGGCTAGTTAACACACTTGAGCTCCAGATACGTTCTTTGCAGAGCTCTGCTTCCGTAGAGCCATATCAAATGAGCAATGTTACAACAGACAGAGTTCTTGATGCAGACTCTACGACTTTAGCAGAAGTCGCAGATGTTCTGGGGACTTTAATAACCGATCTTAAAGCTAAAGGAGTGATCAGCTAATGGCAGAACCAGGAGCACTCTCGGGATTGACAAACGAAGATCCTCAGACTTATACATACAATGTTTATCAAACAGAGTCAGCCGCACCTGATATGGATCTTACTCAACTGCAGGACATATATGGCACAGAATCAATGCCAGTTTTCCAATGGGTTCGTACGATTCAAACAGGCGAAAGGACATATACTCCGAGCAACCCAGTTGATCAAGAGATGCTAAACAGGTATCAACAAACAGTTGGTGATCAGACTCCTCCAGGATATATGACTCCTGAAGAAATCCGGAAACAAGCAATAGGTGACGTTGCATCATCTGCTGCGACCTATGTCGGAACTAATGTTGGGGCTGCACTAACAGATCCTTATTATGATTCAATAGGGATGAATCTTGGGGCTCTTGAGAAAACAGGGAAAGGACTAGCATCCTCTGTTGGTTTTGATACAGCCTCAGAAGCTGCCAAGGCATCTGCCTCGAGAGGCCAACAACTTTTGAAGCTAGATGCAATACCTGAAGGCAAAATTTACTATCCTGATATCGCAGACAGAGCAACAGCAGAAGCAACAGGCAACCTAGACCTTTATAATAAACTGAAAGGCACTGAAGGTGCTGCGACAAATATCGGTGGCTTGAAAGGTCCAAAGGTTTACTCAGAAGATGCTGTGAGAGAAGCTTCCAAAGAAGTTGGCGAAAATTTAAGAGCTACAGCTATCAATCCAGCACTGCCTCAACCCAGTTATTTAGAGGGAGTTGGCAGCAGGCTATATGGCGCAGAGGCTAAACAGAACTGGTCTTCTGCAGGCATGGGTGGAATTTTCAACTTTGGTGTTCAACTTGCGATGGGCAAAGATCCAGAGAAAGCTGCAAAATCTGCTGGGGCTTCTGCCATCGGTACAGCTATAGGAAATGCATTGCTTCCTGGACTTGGCGGTGTGATTGGCGGAACTCTCGGAGGCATTGTTGGTGGGCGTGTCATTTGCAACGAGTTGTGTCGTCAAGGATTCATGACGAGAAAACAAGTTGTGTTAGATTACAGATTCACTCGCGATTACCTAACACCTCAGCATGTGAATGGCTATCATATCTGGGCTGTAAGCGTCGTTCGCAACATGCGGAAGGGTAAGGGTGTTAAGTTGTGGAAACACATCGCTACGCACAGAGCAAACGAGATTGAATACATTTACGGTCTTCGTGATAAAGGAGATCTGCTCGGAAAGATCTACAGGAAGATCTTAGAACCAACATGCTGGTTGATCGGGGCATTCTGCTCTCAGTCCGACTGGTCTGTATTATACGAAACCAAGGAGTGCTAATATGGCTCGTAGTCAAGAAGAAATGATGCGCATGCAACAAGGTGCTAATCAGAATCCACTTTCAGCAATGCCACCAGAAGCTCGTGAGAATCTCATGAAGCCATCTGACAGCATTGCAGCTGTTTTGATGTCTCGTCTGGCAAACATGTCTCCAGAAGAGCTGAAAATGCTTGATTCTGTCATCACACCAGAAGTCGCTAGAGTTTTGATGAAGCTGTTACCAGAACTTCAAAAACTGATTGATGCTGTCATGCAGCAACAAGGTGGCGGTCAACAACCGATGCAGCAAGGTGGTGACATGGGAGCTCTTGGCGGTATTCGATGAATATTCGCAGAGCAACCATATTTGACATCTCTGCTTTGGCGATGATGTTGGTTGACATGCATAATCAAACAGAGCTGAACACGCCAAAAATCAGTTCTGAAAAGCTGATAAACAAAATCAGCGAGGCAATTCATCGGGGTGTTGTTTTCGTAGCGACAACTGATGAAAATGGCATAATAGGTTCTATCGGAGGCCATGTTGGCTCCGATTGGTGGTCGGAAGAGAAGTTCCTAGCAGACAACTGGTTCTATGTTCATCCAGAGAACAGGAAGTCAAGAGCAGGGTATCTTTTGATAAAAGAGTTTATGAATGTGGCTAAAGAGGCTAAAATTCCACTTAGGCTTGGTCACATCTTCTCCGGAGACCTAGAACGGAAAGATAAATTTTATACAAAGCTCGGCCTGATAAAAGCTGGGATAGTGTACGTGGAGAGTTGATATGGGTGGTTTCTGCTCAACAAGTGTTGAAGAATTACCGAGCTATTCCAATGTCCTTCAGGGAACAGACATTCCTGAATGGGTTTCTGCTGGTGGCCGTGAACTTTATGATCAGGCTCGTGAGTTAGCTGCTTCTGAATTTCCTTCTTTTGATGCTCCTCGTGTTGCAACTTACGATGGATCTAAACTGACGCCAGAAGAACAAGAGGCATTCAGGATCCTTGAAGGAGTTGGTGCCAAAGTAGATCCTCTTCTTACTCGTGCACAAACAGCGACAGAAGCATTAGGTAAAGGTTACGGGGCTGCAACAAGAGAGCAGTTGTTGGGCGATCAGTTCAGCATGACATCTGCACAGCCTTTCTTGGATATTTATCAGCAAGCTGCAGACCCAGCAGTCCGTGCAGCGCAAGAGCAGATTGAACTAGAAAAGAGAGCACAAGCAGCACAGGCTGCAAGAGCAGGAGCATTTGGTGGTTCTCGTTCTGCAATTCAAGACGTTTTAACTGCGACAGAAGGTGCCAAAGCCATAGGCGATATCCGTGCTGAGGCTGCAGCCAGAGGCCTTGAGTTTGCAGGACAAAGATTTGACAGAGAGCGTGAAGCAAGATTTGGGGCGGAAGATTCATTGCGCTCTGCGTATGAAACTGAAGAAGCTTCTCGCCTCCGCCAAGCAGAGAGGCTCACAGAGATGGCTCCTCTTGTCCAAGGCATTGAAGAGCAAACTGCTGCAGGCTTGTTGACTGCTGGTGAGGCTAGGAGAAGGCTTGATCAGATGGCTCTTGACCTAGCATATGCAGATTATGTTGAGCAACGTGAGTTCCCATTCCAGATGCTCAATTTTGCACTAGGTGCTTTGAAAGGTGTCCCGTACGAAACGACTCAGTACAGCTTAACACAAGGCAACCAGTATTTACAATCGCCAAGTGTTTATGGGCAGACAATGGGTGGGCTAGGTGCGCTGGCAAGTGCATACAAGCTCGCTTCAACCTGAGGTAATTTATAATGGTTGAAAGAACCAGAACGCCAAGAGTAACAGCACAACCAAGTCAGGTCTTGGGAGCTTCATCAACTGATGTCAGCACACTCCCACAAGGTGCTTTGGCTGGTGTTCTTGGCAATCAAAATCTTGAGTCTGCTATGGACTTGGCAAGAAGTCTGTACCCACAGAGAGAGCCAGTTGATCCTGCATTGCTTTCCTTGATGTTCTTTAGCCAGATGGCAGCAGAGGCTAGCAAGCCAGGAGCCACAGCATTGGGTGCAGCGGGAACAGCAGCAATGTCACCTGCACAGTACTTGATACAAGACGCACAGCTGCGAAGGAAAGAAGAAGCAACTCTCCCGTCAACAGCAGTTCAGTTAGCAACATTGATGAATCCGAAAGGTACTGGCAAAGGGTACAATCTCAAAAAGCTAGATCCCGTCATGGGCAATGATAACAAAGTTATGAAGACAGCAGAGGGTGCTCCTATTTATAACTTTGTCGTAGAAGACAATGCTGGGAATGTCATGAAAACATTCCAAGGACCAGACGCAACTGCAGCTGCATCCCTCAAGCCAATCACACTTTACAACGATACTGGCCAAAAGAGCTTGCCAGTGATTTTCGGGTCAGAAGATTACAACACAGCAGTCGCTGACGGCTTCACCTTGACAGAAAAACCAAGCAAAACAACTCTGAAAACTATGACGCTTGGTGCTGCCAACTACATGTCACCAGACGAAGCCAAAACATATTTGACAAATCTTGGCTTGGATGAGAGCTCTGCATCATTCGCATCTGCGCTGTCCAGCATATCGACAGACAATCCTGAGCTTATTGGTAAGCCTATTATTTCAGGAAACAACTATCAATCCCTAGTTGCACAAGTCAGGGATGGCGAGATAATAAGCGTAACACTTGGTGTTGCGGAAGGCGGACAGCCACCACCAAGCTCTGAGTTCCGGAAGAAGCGCGAACAAGAGCTCGCCAAAACAAAAACAACATACAATGATACTGCTGCAAGTGTCATCCCTAAAGTCGACGAAGCGATGAATCTTTTGCTTACTGGAAAGGTTGATACTGGTAGACTAGATGTCGCCCTTCAACCATTCAAACAAATTTTTACACAGGCATTCGGACTTACAGACCCACAGATTATCGGCTTTGAAACACTGGAACAAGTTTCTTATTTCTTGGCTCCGAAGATGCGTCCTGCGGGCTCTGGCTCGACTTCTGACATTGAATTCAAAGCCTATCAAAAAGCATCTGTTGCCATGGGCAACACTCCAGAAGCAAACTATATTTCTTTGTATGCATTCAGAAAAATGGCAGAAAATGGCATGATGTTGAATGACAAAGAAATTGAAATGATTGAAAGTGGTGCCTCGATCAAAGAGATTAATCAAGAGTTGCGCAAAGTTGACCGAGGCATATTTGAGAAATACACAGGCGATCCTGACAATCAAGAAGAGTTTGATGTTTGGTACAATGCATTGCCTAATGGTTCTGTCGTCATTAACAATGGCATTTTCGACAGTATGACTCCGTACATCATTAAAGGTTGGGGAGCTAAATAATGGGTTTACAGGTTCCTGCAGGTGCAGCTACAGTTGGTGGTAGTGGTCCAATTCTTGACGAACAGACTGAAGTAGAAGAAGTCTCGCTATCTGATCAAGCTGCCGATGTCGTCAAAGGGCTGTATCAAGCTGCAACAGGCCATGGCGTAGAGCTAGAATACCCAACTGTGCCAGAAGCAACAGATATCCCAGACGTTGGATTCTGGGATGCGTTCGGAACCAATGTGCGATTGATGTTCACTCGTGATGATTGGGGCAAGGCTGAAGTAATCAAAAATCAGTTCAAAAGTGACGAGCGTTTTGGTGGCGTTTACTCCGACGAGTTCAATCACCCGATGATCATTTGGAATGATAAGCCATACTACATCAACAAGCCAGGAATCTCAGAACAGGATATCGGGACATTGACTGGTGAAATCTACAAGTATCTGCCAGCAACCAAACTCGTTAGTGGTGCCAAAACCACTGGCCAAACTATCATGAGGGGCTTGCCAGCCTACTCAACAACAGAGCTTGGTGGGAAAGGCATTGAGGCTTCTCTCACGCCAGAAACAACAGCACAGAAAAAAGAGGGTGTTGGTGATCTGGCACAAGACGTTGCAATTGCGACTGGGGTTGGCGTTGGTGCAGATATACTATTGCCACCTTTGGTCAAAGGCATCAGTAAAGGTGTTGGAGCTGTTGCAAGGCCTGTGGTTGAAGGAGCGACAGAAGTTGTAAGAGCTACAGCCCCTCGCATAACTCCAGTTCTTGAGTCTTTGGCACAACGTGCTGGTGGCGGTGCTCAGCAGGAATCAAAGTACCCATTGACATCTGGTCAGAGGACAGCCCCACTGCCAGACAGATCCACACCGACGGAAAAAGTTACAGAGCAGTTGGAAGCTGAAGATGTCATGCGTCGTGCCCCTAGCACAGACCCGACTGCTCAATCGATTTTGCGTGGCTTTGATGACACACAGATTGAAGCCATTCGAGCTGATGCTCGTGCTCTTCAGGATGAGTTTGGGTCAGGCTCTAAAGCTGTGACTGGGGCGGAGAGCGTCCCGTTAGCTGCTGCAGAAACTGCTGCAGGAGTTGTTCAGAAACAAGCTACGCAAACTAAACAAGCTGCAAGAGAAGGCTATGAAGCTGTAAAAGAGGCTGTTGATCAGCCACTTCTTACAACTGAAGGTCGTGTTACTATGGCTAACAATGCTTTGTCTGTTGTTGACGACCTAGGCATTGAAGAAAGATTGCTAGCTCAAATGCCAATCCTGAGTGGTGAGGTCAAATATCTCCAGCAACTATTAAAATCTGCAGAGGAAGGTACTCTTGAAGGCATAAATCTGACTCAGCTGCACGCTTATCAGAAATCACTGAATGCCGCATCAAGACAGGCAACTCCTGGAACTCCAGAGGCTCTTGCTTTAGGCAGAATCAAAGCTGTCGTTGACGAGACTGTTTTTGATGGCATTGAAAAAGGCTTGATAACAGGCGATCAAGTAGTCATTGATCAACTCAAAGAAGCAACAGGCCTCTACAGGCAATACATCGGGATGACTGGCAAAGGGACTGCAGCAACTTCTCCGCAGAAAGCTGCAAACAAGATCCTAGAGACTCTNAGCAACCCAGAGTACACGCCACTTCAAGTCGCCAATATTTTGTTCGGTCACGCCAAGTTCGCACCAAATCAAGCGATAGGTCTTGCGCTCAAAAAGCTCGAGCAGAACATGCCAGCAGAGCAGTATGCAGAAGTTGTCGCTTTGCTCAAAGACGGCATACTTGAGAAAGCCTTCACTGGCGGAAGAGCAGGTGGCATAACTAGGACAGCGATCGTCAATAGCTACGACGATGTGTTCGTAAAAAATAAAAAATTGATGGAACAGGTATTCACCACGGACGAACTAGCTAGGATTGGTGAGTTCCGTAAGAATGTTATGCCAACGCTTTGGGCTGAGATTAAACTCAACCCATCGGGATCAGGCTACACGATTCTTTCAGGAATGGCTCGTGCAGGGGTGCTTCAATATGGCAAATTCATACCATTCGTAAGGGAAGCGATTGAGGCTGGAGAGGGCATGGCTGCAGCAGGTCAAGCTCGTGATGCTGTTCGTCAATACACAGCAAGAACTCAACAACCGCTACTAACTTCAACAGTTGCTGCTTCTCTGAGGCCAGAGCTGACTACGGAAGACATGGAAGAAACTCCTCCCGCTGTTAAGAATGTAGTTGAAGGTTTGTCGCCAACAGCCAGAGAGCAGATTTTGCAAGCGACACAGCAATGATCTTTGAAGCCATAGCCGCGATTAAAATCGCGAATGAGGCGATTGGCGCAGTCAAAGAACTTTGTGGGCACATAACTTCTGTAGGAGAAATGGGTCCGCACCTCGTAAAACTTTCAGACGCAAAAGAACAGTTAGAGCAAGATGCTAAACAAGGTGATATGCAGGCTTTCTTTGAACTCGAAAAAATTAAAAATCACGAAGCTGAAATAAAACAAATTTTTATCTACCAAGGTCGGGCAGGACTTTGGGACGACTACCAAAAATTTATGACTAACCGTAAGGAACTTAAACGCAAGGCTATTGAGCGTGAACAAGCTAAAAGACTGGCTAAGAAGAAAGCCATCAAGACTGCACTTACTTATGGTGCTGTGGGCATTTTCACTCTCGGTTTGGTTGGCGGGGCTGTGGCCTTTATATTGTTTCTTGTTAGTCTTAAGGGCAAATAGCTAAAGTTCTTCTTTAGTCAGAATCCCAGCAAGTTCTTCCCAGTCTTCTTTGGTCAAATTGCCAAACTTACACCAAGAAGCCATTTCAACGAAATCTTTACGAGCTGGTCTTTTGAAAAGTTCTTGAGAAACCAATCCGTCAAACAATGCAGTGAAATCCCTGCCAATCCTGATCAAAACCCAACATTTACCATTTTCGGCTCTGTATTGCTTGTGCCATATGTATTGGTTTTGACGCAACCCGACAGAAATACGAGTCTTTGGCCATTGTTTCAAGTATTTTAATTCAACCCAACCAGAGTTGCCGTCCTTCAAATAATGAACATCGGGCATACCTTTGGCAACCCGATTCTCAACCCGATACATTTTGAGCGGCAGTGATTTGCGCACCAGAGTCCAGAAATTTTTCTCACTCATCTTTCACCTCTAAGAATAATGACACAGGATCATTGTTAACGACATCAGCTAGGCTTTTCTTCCCACGCAATGCTTTGATGATTTTAGTATCAATCGTCTTGCTTGCTTCAATGTCAATGTATGTTATGTTGTTCTTTGTCCCGATGCGGTGACATCTGTCCTCAGACTGCAGCCTAGTCTCAAGATCAAAGCTGTTAGAGTAGTAGATTGCATATTCTGCCGCAGTCAATGTCAAGCCAATGCCACCAGACTGAGGCTGTCCGATAAAGTAACGGATTGAATCGTCGTTCTGGAAACGCTTTACAGCGTCCTCTCTGGCGTCGTTTGACACATCCCCATGGTAAGCAACAGCCTTGTCTCCTAACAGCCTCTCTATGGCTCTTAAATCAGCCTTAAAGCGTGCCCATATGATGACCTTCTGCTCAATGTTCTCCAAAATCTCTTTCAGAGCTTCCATTCTTGGATTTTTCTCATCAATAGCTATCGTGCCGTCTTCTTGGGGGAACCAACCACAAACTATCTGCTGAAGCCTGAGCAATCTTGTGATTGTCTCTGGGGCTGATATTTCTTTGCCTTCCATTTCAACGATGAACTCTTTACGCAACTGATCGTAGAGTTTCTTTTGTTTTGGGGAGAGGTCAACGTAGTGTCGCTGGTAAATTTTATCTGGGAGATCCAGACAATCTTTCTTGAGAACTCTAAATGAATGTCCTTCAATATTGTTTGTCAGCTCTGTGAGATTCTGATAAGAGACGATCTGTTTGTTCTCAAAACCACCCATGATGCAATAGCGAGCTCTGAAAGAGTAAAAGCTGTCGTATCCGAGAATCTTGTCGTCAAGGAACTTGAACTGGCTGTAGACGTCCTCTGGTCCTTTTGTTACAGGAGTCCCAGTCATGATCCTGCGGTATTCAGCGAACTTAGCGAACTTGGTTATGGTCTTTGTTCGCTTTGCTCCTGGACGTTTTATCCGAGAGCTCTCATCAATGACAAGAAGAGTTTTGTTGCTGACCAAAGCTCTCTCAATAAATTTGACAGCTGTGGTGCTGACGAATCCTTCAACATTAAAGCTGAATATTTTTAGCTTCTCAGAACAGCCAAGAACATCGTCAAACTTTTTCATATGAGTTTTGTTCATTCCGGAATAGTAGTAGATTGACTCATGAGGACACCATTCCGGAAGATGCTCTGGAATTTCTTTGTTCAACCAGTTACGGTGAACGCCATTGGGAGCGATAACAACTAAGGCTGTAATTTTGTTGTTGGCGTAGAGATATGCAGCAGTATCAATGATGACTTTTGTTTTGCCAGTCCCTTGCTCCATGAGCAGAGCAAAGTTCTTTTTGTCACGACTCATGTAGAATGCTTTGCGCTGATGATCAAAAGGTCTGGTCTTGAATTTGAAATCGTCCTCATTAGGAGGCTCAAACTCCTCGCGATCTTTGCGAGTCTTTTCGGCTTCCTTCAACGAGTTGACGTAATCATCAAGCATGCGCTTTGATTCTTCATCCCACTCAGCATCTGGCCAATGTTTGCAGAGGATATTTAGGTTAGCTCCAGTCGGGGCAAAAAGCAGGTCACGACCAACCCACTTTTTGAATCCTGGAAGGCTCGACAAAACATTGATTGAACTTGTGTCCAGCTTCACGCGAGCCAGACACAGTTTGCCATGAGCCTTCGTTATGATCATAGGCACTTGACCCTCTTGAGGTAGGTGCGCTTCTGGCGATGATACTCGCCATGATAGCTGACAGTTCCCTCAACAGTGATTTGATCACCAACCTTGACTTCAGAGAAAGACTTGGCAACTGTTTTGAAACCGACATAGTTGCCGTTGGTGTCAGTGCACTTGTAAGAGTAAGTCCAACCGTAGTCTGTGCCTTGCTCTTGAATTGAGTTGACAGTAACGACCACAGTGATTTTATCACCGATAGAGCCAATGTGCTCACTGCGAGGAGCATCGCTGTTAGCTTCAACAGCAAGCTCAATCAAGCCATCCTGATCCATCTCGACCAGAACAATCGCAAGAGCTTCAAGCACTGTCAGCTTGGTGCTGGTTTTGCAAGCAACATCAAGGACATCTGTTGGGTTCACAGAGGTTGAGTCAGAAAAGTAGTCAGCCCACTTTTCATTGAAGGTGTTGATCACCCAAAGCAAATAGCCAACATTCTCTTTGGCAAGATCAACGATAGGCTTGTTGACGTGCTTTCCGAAAGGGATCTTGCCGTCAATACGGATGCTGTTAACAAGCTCCTGATTCTTGATGGCGATTGGACCATAGTCAATTTTGTTGCGCTCGAACTCAGCTGGCTCAACCAGAACGTGCTCCCAAGTATTATCCTTGGCGTTCTTGGCATCAATAAAAGCCTGAGCTTTGGCATTGGCCTCATCAGGGTGCGCAGCAATGTTTTGCACATAGCTAGGGTAAGTGCAGAAGTTGTCGTCTTGACTATAATGCATACGCCACATACCGAACATCGCGTCTTTAGCTCCAGTCTGAAGTGTGTAGTAAACATATCGTGCCATGGTAATCTCCTTTCTCAATAGTATTATTATCGTTGATCTTGTGACAAAAAGCAACAATTTTGTCAAAAATAAATAAACTTTTTTATTGATCAATAACAGCTACTTAGCTCTTCCGAACGTTGGAATGTTCATCTCATCAAGACGAATCCATTTGTGCTTTGCTTTTTTCCAACCATTGAACTTGAAGTGGTGAAGGATTCCATCAGGCTTGTTTTCATACTGCTTTTTGTGAATGCTAGACATCATCTCCATGTGCTTGAATGCTTCTTCCCAATCTGCCAACAGCCAGTTGCTGATCCAGATATCGCCATTTTCCATGCGAGCCAAAATGGAAAACCCACGGCCATATTCTGGCCAGTGGGTCATGTCTTCAATCACGAAGTCCTCTACCAGAGGAATGGTCGAGCGCATTACGCGCTCTTCCAGTTGGTCAATCCGAAGTCGAACTCTGCGTTCTGATGCAGAGGCTCGATTGCTGGATTCTTGATCTCAGCAACACACTGTACGAGACAGCGGAGGTGCTTGCTGTTCTCGATAGGAACCCACTCAGGATTCTGGTTGTCGATCGTGGTATGATCGCGGGTATCAACAACCACATAGTGGCGAGTGATGTTGATGATGTACAGCTTGTTGGGAGCCAAGTACTCATCAATGTACTTGCGGAGATTGCAACGCTTCTCAGCCTTGACAAACTCAGCCTTGAGGCCACAGAAGCCAAAAGCCTTATCCATGTTGGTGTTGTAGACACCACAAGCATGACGCTTGCCACGGATCTGCTTCAGCATCTGGTAGGCAAACTCGTAGGTCTTGCCTGCAACAACTGCCAAGGCATATGGGCCACACCACGTCTTACGGAGGTTTCCGAGACGATCAGTTACTTGGCGACGGGATGGTGTATGTTTCATAATGTGCTCCTTTCTCAATATGTATATTATCTTACAAACTGACTAAAAAGTCAACAACTATTTTCAAATTAAAACGGAATATCAGCATTAATTTTTGGCATTGGTCCAACAAAGCTGTACCAACTGCCATATGCGATAGGCTCAGGTGCAGTATGGCAGACAGGCTCTGGCACGAGACAATAATCACCAACGAACCCTGTGCACTCGACTCCAGTCCCTTCTTTAAGCTCATCAAGGATCCAGTACATCTCTTCATCCTTGCCTTCATCCTTCATGGACTCTATTTCACTCGCCCAATACTCTGTGTGGTAATCATACCACCCATTGATTGTTGATTGATGATCTTCTTGCTGTGCAGTCAAACGATACATCAGTAGTCCTCCCCGCCATAGTAGCCATAGTCTTCATCAGTTCCCCAACCTGCTGACGCAAGTGCATCGGCATCAGCCTCAGCATCACTGTTAAACTGGTCAGGCTCGTCAACGCGCTCTTCGACGTAGAAATCCATGCCAGACTCTTCGCCTTTCTTGTTAGCCTCTTCAACAGATTCGAAATAGCCATCGAAATCATCGTCGATGAATAATGCCCAATAAACTTCATTTGCCATGTTTCTTTCCTTTCTCAATTTCAGCTTCTAACTTTTTGACCTTGTCATCAAGGTCTGCCCACTCAATTGTTTCTCCTGCTCGGGAAGCAAGTCCCCGAAGGGACTTGAGAAACACCAACAGTTCCTCTTGGCTCATGCTAGAGCCTCGAGGTATGCATACTCTTCATAAGGAAGAGGCTCACAGTCATCAGGAAGACCTTTCTTCCACTCGGCAGCAAGAGCTTCAGCTTCTTTCTCTGCCTCGAACTGCTCGTTGAGCTGATGGCAAATGTTCGCATACATTTCCTTCATACGCTCAATTGACATTTCATCCCACTCAAGGCGAAGACGGCAACCATACAGCTCTTTAGAAGCATCGCTGATGTTGTTGATCAACGAGTTGCGCTCAAAGTCCTCAACAGTGAAGATTCCCATATCATTCCAATGCGACAGGTCTTCCGTCCACTTTGACATCCAAAGTCCTGGCTCCTGCTCCATCATAAGATCAGCATGGGCATTTAAAGATTCGATGTGCTTCAACAGTTCTGACATAATGTGCTCCTTTCTCAATACAGTTATTATCGGTGATCTCAACTAAAAAAGCAACAACTTTGTCAAAAATAATCAAAAATAGTTTTTGATCAAAAACAAAGACTTATGTGAGCTTACGCCATTTGTCGACATAAATTTTTCTGAAGCCAGCCTTGATTTGGCCTTTTATAAGATACCAATCACCCAATCTGCCGTCCTCAACAATGGGCTTGCCCATCTTGTCATATTTGAAGCGATCAATGGTGCAAATGATTGGTCCAGTGTCATCTTCAAAAGTGACGTTCAACCACAGGTTGTTGCGATCAACTCTGCGTCCGCCACGCTTGGCTAGGTTGACTGTCTCGTTCATGTCTCGCAAGTTCTTCTCTTTGAGCTTGCCGAAGAACACGAACATTCCTGGATTGTCCCCATCCAGATCGACGATGTCTGTGATCGGAGAAACGATGTTATGGTCTTGTGGATTGGCCTTTATGTGTCCGAATCTGCGCTCGCACTCAAAAATATCGTCGTATGGCGTCTCCCCTTCGTCCAGGAGCTTGTTTTGTCTTGGGGTCAGGGGTTGGCACATCTCCCTGCGGAAAACGATGTCCTCGGCCATTTTAGGACCAATGCCCTTGATTCCGATCAGGCCACCGATCAACTCGCCATCTTGAACAGACCAGTTCTGTGTTGACTTGAACTTGTCATATGGCTTGTAGCTCAAGCCTTCCTTGACAACTTCCCGCAAAAGCCTGATTCCCTGCTCGTCGTCCTTCACATTGCGCAAACATGCAGCTGCAAACTCGAGAGGGAACTTTGCCTTGAGAACACAGCACCAGTAGCTCAACAATCCGTACGCAATCGCATGAGATCTGTTGAATGCCCAAGACCCCATTGTGTTGATGTTATCCCAGATGCGCTGTGCTTGATCTTCTTCAATGCCATTCTCTGCAGCACCAATCTTGAACTTCTCCCAAAAAGTGTCAAAGAACTCTTTTCCGAGAGACTTACTCATGGCCTTCCGTAACGTCGAAACGTCCTCCCAAGAGAGCTTGCCGACATCACGACCGATAGTCATGACCTGCTCTTGATAAACCACAACACCATTGGTCACTTTGGTGATGCCTTCTGTCAAAGGGTGCAAGTACTGGACAGGAGCTGCACCTGTGTGGCGTTTGATGTATTCTGTCGTGCCTCCTGAGTTGAGTGGTCCAGGACGAGCCAACGCAGTGATTGCTGCGATGTCCTCAAACTTGTGCACCTTCATCTGACGGGTCACAGATTGAAGTGCGTAGCCCTCAAACTGAAATATCCCAGCGTATTTCTCATCATTAAGGATAGCAAAAGCCTCTGGGTCTTCCAGTTGGTAGTTGACAATCTGATCCCTCGTCCAACCAACTTGATCCAGGACATCCTGCAGTACTGACAGGGTTCTGAGCCCAAGAGCATCGATTTTGAGCAAATTTAGCGATTCTGCATCTTTCTTGTCTATCTGTGCTGCACCAGTCTGAGAGTTGACAGAACAATACTTGCTGACTGGCTCTTCTGTGACGAGAATCCCTGCCGCATGAACCCCAGAGTGCCGAGCATGATTTTCCATATCTGCGGCAATCTTCATTTGTGGGTACTTTTCAAGAACCTGCCGACCAACATCAAGCTCGTTGAATGTATCAAGGATACAGAATGCTGCACGAGAGTCGCCTGTGCTGCGCTCAATGATTGCTCCTTTCAGATCATTCACTTCCCAAGCAGGGATGCCTAGCTCTTTGGCAACCTCTGCGATAGTGCTCTTGGCTTTGTAGCGAGAAACAGTCCCAAGGTGAGCAACCTTCTCTGCTCCGTACTTCTGCCTGAGATATTCGAACACCATCTCTCTGCGGTCGTCCTGAAAGTCGATGTCGATGTCCGGAAGATCCTCACGAGTGATGTCAATGAATCGTTCAAACAGTAGGTCATGCTTGATCGGGTCAATGTCTGTGATGCCTATCAAGTAGCAAACCAAAGAGCCAGCAGATGATCCTCGTGCTGGTCCAACAAGCATGTGCTCTTTTGCGTAGTTGATCATGTCAGCGATCACATAGAAGTAATCCTCAAACTTTTTCTCAGCAATCAGTTGCAACTCTCTGTCTAAGCGAGCTGAGTATTCTGGATCAGAAAGATCAACACCTCTTGGGGGAGCACCTTCTTGACACATCTCAAGCAGTGTCTTTTGAGCATCAAAAGAAACCATCTGTGCTGTCGGCAGGTTTGCGTTACACATCTCAGCAACAACGTAAGTATTGTCAATGGCCTCTTGTGGTGCCCAAGGCAACGCAGACTTCCACTCCCACTCATTCATTATGTGCATCGGAGCTGTTCGGTCTGTCCTGTTGCGGCCAACCAAAACCTCATATGCCTTCCTGTCTTTTACTGACGGGAAATAGTTGTCACTAGTGGCTACAACTCGTAAACCTTTTTTATTGGCCATCTCCAGTGCTTTTGGTGAACTCATAGGGTTGAGCTCAACAAACATTGTGTCTTTCTTTATCGATGGCAATAGACCCCAATCTGGGTTAGTCCCAGTCAGGATCAGAATATCATCGCTGACATCAAAAAGGTCAGAGTAGCCCAAACGATTGAAGTAGTAAAAGTTGTCATTGCTGGTGCTTTTTGACACGAGCTCGTAGAGCTCTTGCAATCCTGCGTTTGTTCTTGCGATGAATGACATGAAATTTGTAGCTTGTTTTGTACGCTCTGTTGGCTCTGCGACAACTCCAATCTCGACACCGAGCAGGGGTTTCTTTCCTGCTTTTCTGCATGCACTGCTGAAGGGGACATGACCCCAAGTGCCAGTATCACAAATCCCAATAGCATCGCCTGAAGTCTGAATGACTTTTTGTACTGATCCATATGCTTTCCGGAAAGAATATTCCGTCCTCACTTTTATATTGAGCATAACAACGTCACTATGATTCCCACGATTGTTCCTACGACTGTCGGATCCATTTTGATAGGTCTCCTTTTAGTATCATTTTGCAATCTTCGANTCTTCTTGTGAAGAGCTCGTCTGGTGTGCTGATCTCTTCCAAACGGTGGAAGGCCACTTCGTTTCGGTACTGAATTTCTTCTAGCATTGCCTTGCATGCTTTGTACTTTTCCTCAAACAAATGAGCTTTTGTCTTTTGCTTGTGTACTTCTTTTTCAAGCCTTAAGACATATGTCCGTTCATTTTGTACCACTTCACCACCTCTGCCATAGCCAAGACATCCTGCACTGCTCTGTGTGCGTTCTTGTGCTCTTGGCCTGTAACTTCTTGGTAAATCTCTCCAAGTTTTCGTTTCTTTCCCCATACCCTTTCTCCAATTTCGACTGTGCACACGTGCTCTGGTGGCCACGGGAACATCAGCAGTTTATCTATCCTCTCAAGGTCGAACTTAAGAATCTTTCTGTCAAATGGCAGATTATGAGCAACCAGTGTTTTCTCTCCAAGAAAGAACTCGCACAAATTGTTGTAGTGCGCTACAAATGGGTGCTCGCCAGCAAGCATCGAATCATTGATCCCTGTGATCTTCACGATCTGTGGGTCAAGGTCGTGCCCAGGATTGCAAAAGAACTCAATCCGATCAATCTCGTTCATATCATCATCATATTTGATCGCGCCAAATTCTATGATGCTTGGTTGAATGTCTAGGTCTGATCCCTCAGCCTTCGGCAACCCTGTTGTTTCAGTATCAAACAGAATCATGCGTGTCCAAAGCCTCCAACATGAATGCGTAAACACCAAGATCATGGATTGAATCCTGATGCTTGTTTTCCCACTGATTCGCATAACGAACCAACTTATGAACGATCATATTCAGCAGCCCAAGGCGATTGAAGTCTTCAGCATCATAGACTGTTATCCCATTTGGGAAAAGAGCCATCATGACTTGCCCATACTTCAAATATGAGTCGCCATATTCTTTTCGCTTTTCCTTGAGTGTATCAAGAGCCTGAGCCATGCACTCGTCTGGCGATTTCTTGTTCTGCATCTGCGTATCCTTTTTCGTAGGCTTGTTCCCTGACCCTTTCATAGCCCTGTCCATAGCCATCAACAAATTCTCCAACCTCTGCTCGTAGTCCGGCTGGCAGGTCAAACAGTCGTCCGATTTTTTGCTCTTTGAACTCGATGTCATAACCGACAATCCTCAACATATCAAAAATCTCCTGGAGCAACTTGAAGGCATGTCAGCCCAAGACCACGCCACATGTCAACGCAAATGTTGCGATCCTCGAGAACAAACCAGACCTTGTCCTCATCAATCCATTTTTCAAAAAGCTCTTGCTTGATTTTGGCATCACTCCTCATGTCGCCATCCTCTCGCATCAGCAAAACATCAAACCTGATGTCGTTGTCCATGAGCCACTTTATAGTCATCTCTCGGTTATCATCACTACGAGCAGTCAAAACCACAACAGCTGTATCTCTCGGCAAACACGACAATATATCAACGATTGGCTGAATTGGCTTGTCGTCTTTTCCTGCACGATTGAACTCGTGATATTTGCGCTCTTTCCAGAGCCTTACCCTGTGGCCGTAATCTCCAAGCGTCCCATCTAGGTCAGCAATGACTATGCGGCTATAAGATTTGAGAACCATGACGGCACACCTCCATTTTTCCACTTTGCGAACCTAGCTTTCTCGCCACAGTAGTATTGCCTGTATGCGATGACAGGGTCGCTGTGTTTATACTCGTCCGGCATGCATTGAGCAGGTGGTGTCAAGAATAAGCCTTCAGTGTTAACAGGAGTGTAAGACAAAGAGTCCACAAACTTGTCACAAGCATGAATCTTGCCGTAGCGGAGCTTGTACTCTGTCAGCAACGCGACAAAAAGCTCGTAGGCATACATGTAGTTGCTTTTTGATTCCCTGACCCAGACAGCACAAGGGTGATTCTTGAATGCAGCTTTGTACAAGCCTTCAAGGTCTGCATAATCGTCGCCATCGAGAACACGATGTGCAGTGCAGAGAAGCTGTGCTGTTTCCAGTATCATCTTGACGACGTGCTTGTCGCAGTGATAACGTGCAGCAGTCACTGGGTCTTCAGATAAATAAAATATGTTCATACTATGATCCTTTCTCAAGCCTTTATTTTACCTTCTTCTGCGACGAGAAGCAAATCTTTCGATCCAGCAGCTCGCGCAGAAAAGGATATCAAACTCATTTTTAGCGTGCGCAGTTTTTTTGCAAACCGAGCATGAGTTTGATTCTGTCCCAGATTGTTGGCTCTCGATCTTTTTCGACTGCTTCAATATTGAACTTTGCATCTGGTGATTCCTTCAACCTTTCTCTTTTTAACTGATAAAGAATGTATTGAACCTGATTTCTGGTCAATTTCTTGATTTCTGTTATCTCAGTTACTGTGAAGCCTGAATTTTTCAGCTCTATGACTTCTGATACTAGCTTATCACTATATTTTGACATATCTGTCTCCTATGGGTTCAGTGCTTTTGCCATTGATGGTGCAGCCCACTCTGTTGGGGTCAAGAATGATTCTGCCCAAGGATGGACTGATACCACTTCATCAACCATGAGTTTAAACACCTCTTGGTATTCTCCCTGTGCCCTTGGTGACAGGCGAGACTTCGCCATCTCACTCAATGTGCGCAGATTGAATTTTGCTACAATGTTCGTGTGAATGTTCGTTGGCAGAACTCCACGAGCATCTTCTGCTGGGACATGTTGCCTCAGCTCCTGATAAAAGCTATTGATTGCTGTCATGCATTGATCGTACAGAGCCTTTGCCTCTGGATTGTCATCAATCTTTGGCGGTGTGTAGTAATCAAATCCAGACATGTCAACAGTCCGCTGAGACTGTTGGGCATATGATCCTGCACGAGTCCTTACAAACTGATGAGTGAATGCACGAGTCACATCACGGATGTTGAAGGTGTAATCAATGAACTCCCAAGAGGATCTGATTGTCTTCAACATGTAATCTAGCTCGTCTTGCTTTTTATCCCAAGGCCATTCAGCAATCTTGCTGTAGGCATTGTCGTCGTCCATCAGACGAGTGTTCTTGGTAAACAACAACAGATTGACAGCGTCATCTGTAAACGATATTAGCTCAACTTTCATTATCTGCTCCTTTCTGAACATGTAGCATCCGAGAGTAGTTTGATCTTGTCCGGATGAATTTTTCAACGTGCTGAATATCTTCAACAACGTCATCTAGCAACAACTGCCTCCATGTAGCAAATCTGCCGACAGAGTAGATGTTGTATTTCGATGTGGCCTCGAAGATGAACTCTTTGCGGAGCTCTTCATCGATTGGCCGAATCTTGCCATAGTATTGATGCGACTCTTTCAGATCAACGATTCTTTTTGGCTTGATGCCAAAGTGCTCTCGCAGAGCTTCAGAGATGTGCGGACCAATGTTGGCTTGAGGCTTCCTGATAAACTCAGATATCACCATATTCCCAATGATTGATATACGATAGACATCAGATGTTGGGTCTGGGTAATAAATCGTCTGATACACATCACATTCTGGCTCATCGATCGTAGCTTTCAAAGTCCATATCTGTTGAGACGGGAACTCTGGTATGTCTTGCCAACCCAATATTTTCATTAACACAGGCATCGGTATGGTGCTGACGATCGCTGGTATGTCTGAACTCCAAGTCTCGGAAGTCAACTGCTCAATGCGATCCATATCAAGAGCAGAGCCATAAGTTATGTCACAGTTGCCTGCCATCTGGCTGATCACATCAAGTGGTGCGATGTATCGCTCAACAGGATCAAGGTTATTGATTGATCTGTTCAAGATTGCATCCGTCACCTTTTGTGAATACAGATTGCTCAGCATCAGGTTAGGCTGTGTATGTAATTTGCCGTCATACCATATTGCTTTTTGAACACGAACTTTCTTGAATGGGATCGCACATGCTGTCCCAACCTTGTCTGTCCGGAATCGAAGCAGTGCGCTGTGATTGTTCGGCAACTCTTCTTGCGCTTCCCAGACGTGAGGTCTGAGGGAACGTAGCATGTTCCCTGCTAGCAGACCTGCAAGCCCAGCACCATATATTGCTATCATCCTACCACCACATGACCTTTGTCAAGATCCCAAGACAGGTCTTGGCGACGACCACCAGCCTGAATGTAGGCACCATAGGTGATTGTCTTGTCCTGAGACTCCATAATGATCTGCATGGACTTGTAGCCATGAGTGTCTTTACGACGAGGATTCTCTGCAACGATCGCAGTGATCTTGGTGTTGTCAGACCATTTGGCCTTGCGACCACGAGTCTCCTCACGATCTGTTGACTCTAAGAACGCAACGTCCTTTTCTGTTAGTGGCTGAATGCCAAGAGGTGTCATTCCATCCAATGGCGGAACTTGAGGTGTCTTCACAGGCTTTTCTCCTTCAACCTCGATAGTCTGCATTGCTTTCCACAGACGAACGACAGCAGTGTCAGTATCGGCCATGCGCTTCACAGTTTTACGAGTGATGTTGTTGTACATGTTGACGATGCGTTTGCTTGTCAACTTCTTTGGGTGTAACAGAGGGATCAGATCCTCCTGCCGCTTGATGACAAAGACCATGTTGGCTTTGTCAAGATGCTTTGCTGCGTCATCCCACTTGTGGAATGCTCCCTTGATTGCTTCATTAGGGATGTCGATTACGAAATGTGTCATTAGTGCTCTCCTTTCTTACCAGTCAGAAAACGATATGTGCTCACCAATTGAGCAGCATCGTCCATAATTTTTTGCTTTGCTGCCTCTTTCTCCTTGCGGATCTCGTCCATTGCAAGGATGAGGCTGACCCCATGCTTCACGAAAGCCTTGTTGGGGACAAATGTGTCAACCCAAGTACGTTGATTCCAAGGCATTCTTGGGTCGTTCTCTAAATTTGTCATTTCACTCTCCTTTCTCAATACAGTTATTATCTTACAAACTGACTAAATAGTCAACAATTATTTTGCCAGATTTTTGCCGTTTTGCCACATGTCCCATGCATCACAGAAGCCTGCAAAGCCATACTCATCAGCATTGTCCATTGAAGACGATGCATAAACTTTTCCAGCTAGGCCATGAGTTTTGATAGCGTCTGCAACGTCATCAGCACTTTTCAAAACCAGATCCTTGCCACCTTCAGTTGATGCGATGATGGCTCCGTCTTGTGCACTCAAAAAGTCAATTGCGTATTTCATTTACTAACTCCTTTCTCAATACAGTTATTATCGTTGTTTCTGGTACAAAAAGCAACACTTTTTTGACAATTTTTTCATCTTTTTTCAACAATGAAATCAAACACTTACAAGTTGTAATATCGTAAACCACGAGGTCTGACCAAAAACAAGTTCTTTCTTGCACGTGTCAGAGCCACATACCAGACCCTGTTTTCTTCGTCTGAATGGCTGTTCTCCCAACTCAACCTGCCCATGTCTGTCAGCAGGACAACATTGTCTGCCTCACCACCTTTGGACTGGTGGATTGTACTTATGTTGATTCTTGGCTTGTCGCTGAACTTCTCCCCATTGCGCATGCAGGCTCTGAGATATTCACGCTCATCAGCAGGGATGCCACGCAACATCTGCATCCAATCAAATGATCTGGCCTCGTCTGGCAACCCCAAGTCTGTGACATAGTATTGATCCTTCACAGGGAGCTTGATGTTCGCATTCAGATAGCCAATCATGTTCTTGGCCTCGTGTTTGCTGATTGGGTTTCCTTTGCGCAACTTTTCCCATGCCATGATCGCCTTTGTCTCTTCAGTGTCCAAAGAGCTAGAGCCATACATGCTGTAAGCATAGCCTTGTTGNCGGACTGCCTTTTTGAATCTGTTNAGCANATACTTGCTACGGCTGAGCAGCATCCAAGAACCACCATGACTGAAATCAATCTCTTGCTCATCTGCCACNTAATCAACCATTCCTTTGTCAGTCCTTGGTCGCCATGGCTTCATGTAGCGATGCTTGATGCGACTGACAACTTCTCCGGCAATCTTGTGCACTGAGCTCGGTATCCGATAGCTCTGAGGAAGAACCATGCGGTCGCCTTTCAGGTTAAGAAACTTTGTCACATCAGCACCAGCCCAACCAAAGATCGCTTGATCGTCGTCTCCGGCTATGTAGACCTCTTTAGCGTCCTGTGACAACTCAATCGCCATCTTGAACTGAAGCGAACTCAAATCTTGAGCCTCGTCAAAGATGCAAATGTCAACAGGAAGTGCTCCTGAGTAATCAGCAAGCATGTCAGTGAAGTCTAGCAGACCATTGTCTCTTTTGTAGAGCATGAGTGCGCTACTATATTGTCTAGCTGCATGGAGCGTAAGATCTGGGATATTGACAAGATCGTACTGCTGTTCAACTGTGCGCAGTCCGACTCTGGCCAGAGAATCCATCCGACTGCATTTGTCCCCGAGGCCATCGCCAGTATGAATACCAAGATCTTCATCATAGATTCCTTTGAACTCAACTCCGAGTGCTTTGCCTAGTTTGCGGTAGTGACTGTTCGTCATCACCTCATTGCGTTGTAGCCCAAGCTCTTTGAAAGCCAGAGAGTGAAGTGTACGAAAGTAAGGAAAGCGACTGCTGTCAAAACCGAACTGTACCATGGCTCTTTCTTGAGCTTCATTTGCAGCCTTGCGAGTAAATGCAAGATACGCGATGCGCTCTGGTGGCACACCACGATTCAATGCATCCTCAACGATCCGCAAAAGGGTAGTTGTTTTCCCTGTCCCTGGAGGACCAAGAATGATCTGAACTCTGCGTAACATTTTCTTTCCTTTCTAACAATACACCACCACAACTGTCGCATTTGACCACGAACAGCTTTTCTGGATCTTTGTCTGCGTCACGGATCATCAACCGCAAGACCTGACCTTTTGTTGCTTGACCGCACAACTCGCAGTCAATGTAATCTTCATAATGATTTTCCATCAAAAGTTCTCCACAACATTGCTAGGAACTTCGAGATCATCATCTTCGTAAAACTGAGGAGCAGGAACCGACCAGACCTTGACTGGCTTTCCTTTGATCCGGATTGAATGACGATCGCCACCAGCTTCGCGCAACCAAGACCAGATCTGATGTTGGCTGTGATAGCGATAACGTCTTGCCTCCAAGAAGATGAACAAATCTTCTGAGCGGAAGTATACCCTGCCTTCATCTTTATCGTGCCATGGTTTTGCGTTCATGATCTCATCACGATGGCGAGCCTGCACCTTGCCTGTCAGGAAACTGTCAAGTATCTTCTCAAACTGGCCTTGTGGCGAGGCATCATCTGGGTCAATGATTATCTCTACTGTGTTCAGCAGTTCATTGATGCGTTGCTCCCACCGCTGTGCTGGCATCTTGGTTGGGCACTTGTTCAGCTTTTCAATGCATATCTTTTGCAGTGCACTCTGATCCAGGAGTTGCTGAGTTGTCACCTCAATGCGCTCACCTTGAATCTCGATGTACCAACGCACACTGCTTCTGTTCTCTGTTTCATACTTTGTGATAGCGTCAATCTCAATGGCTTGTCCGCCACCAACACCTCCCACTCCAAAATCACGCTTGGTGCATTTGCTTTTCTCACAGTAGTTGCAAATGGGTGCTTGCTTGCAGGTGTAGGCATAATCTTTCTTGCTGACTGACTTGATCAAGCCTTGCACCTCGCCTGATGGCAATGGCTCTGGCAGATGCTCATAGTTGAATCGCATCAGATCTTCTTGCCAGTCGTCAGGATTCTTCTTGCGATAGTACACCCCAACATTGAACAGCGAGATGTTCCTGCCACCTTCTGGGAAGCCCATTGTCATGATGTGCTGGAGACAAGGTGGGCCATCCTCAAACATGTCTGTCAGATCTGGCTCAAACTCTTCTAGCTCGTCGTAGCTGACTCTCTTCTTTTCGGCAACATCCAGGAACTGCTCTAATGTCAGCTTCTTGCCGTCATGAATGGCATAGCGTTCTGTGCTTTCTGAATTCCAGTAGGCAAGGTTGATCCAGTTGCCTCTGTCTAGTTCATTGGCTCGGCTGATTTGTTTGGGGAAGATCTCAACTCCACCATAGCCCAGTGTCGCTGCAAACTCGTTCAGCTTGGCGACCATATCAACTGCGGCAATGGCAGGTTTGCAAAATAGGTACAGGTGAGCACCGCCAGACTTACTGCGGCACATGACCAATGGTGTCTTTCTTATTTTCTTTTCTAGCGAATCTAGCGACTCATTGAGTTTAACATCACCTCGGATGTCAATGTCAATGACGCCAAAGTTACAGCTGTTGTCATCACGCAACATGATGATGCCTAGAATGTACTCGCCACCATCTAGGTGTTCTTGGTAGTGTTGTTTTGTTGCACCCTCGCTGACTGTTAGGGCGCGACCAGACATCTTCCCGTCTGCTTCTCTTTGTTGTACTCTGTATTCACCGTGAGCTTTTGAGTATCCCCTAAACAGCTCCATGAATCTGTCTGTTGTTGTCATAATTTTCTCACCAAAAAAATAGGGGGAGGCGAACCTCCCCCAGCACTCACATTACATCATCCTGACTGTCAGGTTGTACCTTAACTTCACCTGCTGATACTTGCTGTCGGAATTCACGAGCAGACAAGTAAATAGCTTGGCCGTTAGGCAGGTTGCCCATGATGCCGCCAGAAGCTCCGTCGAACTCCATAGTGACACCCCAACCAAACCAAGATCCTGCATCATTCTCTTCTGGCACAGTGGTGAGTCTGTACGCTGTGAAGAACATAGCAGGGTTGATGGTTGCGTCTTCAGTCGGATGCTGAATCTGAAGGCTGTTGATCATTGAGTTCCAACGACGTGCCTTCTTCATTTGTGATTTGCTCATGCTCAAGATAGCTGGGGCATAACTGCCGTCTGCTTCAATCACATAAACAAAATACTCCGCTGTTGGTACGATCTCATTGCCGTCTGCAGTGAAGTATTCCCCACGATCTCCTCGTGTGCATGACGCCAAACAAGTGGTGTCTGCTCCATGGTCGCCAGCAAGGCCACCACGATTTGCTTTCCACTCAATGTGCGCACGTCTGTAGCTGACAGGGACGACCAATATTCCGTCTTCACCATCATACACTTTGTTGGTCACTGTGTTCAGGACCATCCCTACTTCAGCTCCCTCGACGTATGCACCGTCACGCTTGTTGACTTGTGGACTCATAGACTGCAGGATCTGCAATCGTGGAATCATCAAGTCATCTTGCGTCATTTGTTCTTGTCCTGCACCGACATCGGCTAACAGGATGCTTGGGTCAATTGCCACTACGTTAGTGGACTTTTTTTCTGCGACATTAGTTGCCATGGTTACTTTCCTCTTTTGATGATAGCTTTGCGACCAGAGTAAACTCTAAACAGTTCATGAGGGATGTTCTTGCCCACAGACAATTGCTCCTTAATGAAACTGGTTAGTGTTCCTGGATGAACGCCAATGGCTCGTTTGTAAACAAGCCCACGATCAACGATAGACTTACAAAATTCGTTAGCCCTCTCGTCTTCGTCTTTTCCAAACCGAACTTCAACATTGCTCTTGATGATGTCGCCTGCACCGTTCTCACGGAGCCAAGCCAAACATTGCTCTAGTCGGAGCTTCATCTCGAGTTTATCTTCCTCAGTCTTGCAGCGATCAATCGCTGTTTGACTTGGGACGCTAGCTGAAATCACATCCTGCACTTCGACTTTGTTTCCATTATCGAGAGTGAATTCTTGGATGCGCAGGTTTTGCATCAAATCAGGCAAGCCCTGTTCTGCCAACCGTGTCAGTTCCTGCTTCATTTGCTTCAACGACTCTTCGGTCGAGGCTATTGCCTCTTCCAACGCTTGCATAGCAAGAGCCATATCTACGACAGCACCTAGGTCTTCGGATGCAGGTGCCACATCCTCAAGCAGATTGATACTCATCAGTTGTTACCTTTCTAAGTTCGAGAGCTACAGGCATGTACCAGCCTTTACGCCTATCCCTTTCACCCTCTTCCATATTACGCTCCCAACGTAGGACGCGCACCACTGGTGACGATTCTCCGGCAATCATGCAAGCAATCATGACGGCAATGGGGTCACCACCTCCAGGCCAGAGCAAATAATCGTCTGGTCCAAAGTCTTTCATAATCCGACGTGCTTTTGCTATCGATGGTCCAGGAAGAAACTGTGGCCTATCGTTTTGCTCAAACACTACTTCCAGAGCACCGTAACGAGCAGCATCAGTTAGGTCAGGAACCCAACCAAACTTATTCTTTACAGGTCTCTGCACTATATAAACTTTTGGCATCGCTATGCTCCCTTGAAATCCCAGTTCTTTTCAGTAGCAATAGCTCTTGCAGTCGCATGGTCTGGGAACAGCAACAACTGGTTACCTGTGCCCCAGTGATGACTATAAACCACACCACCCTTGACGTTCTTTTCGAATATCAGCATATTTTTCATACATTCTCCTTTCTCAGCGTTTTGTTAGTATCCCTCGTCTTGGCTCTGAANGCAACAAAAATTTTGCGAAACCAGTCTTTCCCAAGTAAATCAACAGCGAACCCAGAGATCCAGCGAANCCAGTGTCGAGTTGTTTNCATACCCGTCCTTGGGATTTTGAAGTTTATCTTATAAGGGGGATTTTGGAAAATTTTTTACAAAAATAAAAATGTGTATTGGTGGTTTCGTGGTTTCGTTTGGCCGATTTTGATAATCAGATCATGGACTTACGGACGTTTCCAAGGTATTTTTTGACTGGAGTGCGAAACCAAAGATTGGGAACTTCTGACTAAAAAGTGAAAAAAGTTGTTGCTTTTTATAATCAGATCAACGATACTAAGTGGACTGAGAAAGGAGATGCATATGAACACAGTAACCCGCTATAAAGTGATCCGTGACCTCGGATTCGATATTCAAGAAAAGTACTTTGACTCTGTTGAACGTGCTTGTGCTGAATCTGACTTCATGAAGAAGTTGCACCACACAGTGTCGGTTGACATTGTTGAGGAAGAAGTTGAGGCTAACTTCTTTACTGAGCATGGCTACAGCGATGCCTATGCTTATGAAGTGATTCGCATTGTTTCGGATCAGACCATCGAAGTCCGCGCAATGAAGGCTGAGTTTGACTTCAGCGATTGCGAGTTCATTCCTGGAGGCTTTTCTGCTCACTGCCCAAACCCATCAGCACAAAAGGTGACTATCACCTCTAATGAGAATGCACCGATTGAGCGCATCCGTCGCACCAAGCGTGGTTGGATGAGTGGCCATCGTCGCTTCAGCATTACTGAAAAGCCATATGCATACCACGATGTTAATTTTTAAGGAGTGGGGCTCATGCCCCTCTCTACTTTAGAAATGATACTGAAAATAGCAAAACAGGCAGGAATGGTCAAAGATGAGGATTTTGTCCTCTGGATGGAGTCCATTGGTGGCAGAGGCATAATCTGTAATCTTGAGGAGCTGGGTCGCTTTGCTCAGCTCGTTGGGAAAATTGCTCGTGAAGATGAACGAAAAAAGATGTCAAAAAAATAAAAATAATTGTTGCTTTTTTTAGTCAGTTC
>JGI11772J19994_1000033_pt1 | contig 27893 bp, 39 predicted proteins | sample Etolagsurwater0m_FD_19994 | JGI IMG/M metagenome (IMG submission 19994) | reverse complement strand
AGGGCCGCAGGCCGCAGGGCCGCAGGAATAAACATTGACCGCATAACTAGTTATGTTATTATTATATTTCGGCTTATCTATTGGAGGATTTCAAATGTCGATTTTATCTCAAACCCACAAAATGCCCGGCAAGTCTATCAGTCTTGATGCCCGGGAATGCCGGACCGGAGCGAAGCTCGCAAAGGTTCCCGGTTCAGTGTGCCACGGATGCTATGCATTGAAAGGCCGCTATCGTATGGACAATGTCCGGTCCGCAATGGCTCGCAGACTGCAATTCATGACAAGCGCATCATTCGTTGATGATATGACGGCGGAGCTGTCCCGGATTCGCAAGCCCCATTTTCGGTGGTTCGATTCTGGTGATGTTCAGAGCGTACAAATGGCGGTAGATATTGTGGAAGTGTGCAAGCGTACGCCACACTTGAAGCATTGGATCCCTACCAAAGAGCCCGCAATTTGGGCCGAGGCGTTGAAGCACGTCACGCTCCCGGACAATGCAATCTTGAGACTGTCCGCGCCATTAGTTGACGACGCGGCCCCCGATTCCTGGGCCCACACTTCCACGGTCCACAAAGATGGACCGGCCATTGGTCACGAATGCCCGGTTAAATCCGGGAAAGAACAATGCGACACCTACGGATGCCGCGCATGCTGGGACCAAAACGTACCCAATGTATCCTACAAGCACCACTAATCACCGAACCGGGGGCCTAGGCCCCCGGACCTCGGCTCTCTGTCCCCTATTTGATCAGGCCGCAGGGCCGCAGGACTTGACTCGCAGGGCCGCAGGCCGCAGAATCACCCCAAGTTTCTTAGTCCTCCAATCTGAGAAAGCCCAGCCCCACTTCGGTGGGGCTTTTTATTAGAGCCGCAGGCCGCAGGGCCGCAGAACCTCGGCCCAATGCTCAATAGATATCCGTTTCATCTCATCGAACACCTCATCGAGGGCCTTGGTCCTAAAACCTTCCGCGTAGGACACCCCGTCAGAGGCCACAGAACGCGCTGTACGCCCCTCAAATAAAAATAGGTCTCTATCCTTGGCCTGCTTAACTAAGATGAAGCTGAGACCTCCAACGTGGCTGTGAGAGGTATGCCAAGCGACCTGTTGAGGAGATAAACGGACTGCGTTTCCCTTTATTACTTTAAGTTCTATCCAAAGCGGCATTGATTCCCAAATGGCATATACGTCAGGCATTCCCGCTGAGACTCTGTTCTCTAGTCTCCACGCGTAGGAATTCTTCGGTAGTTTCGCTCGGATTGTGTTCCAGAAGTTCGCCTCCGGTCCCTGTGACATCCTTATATTCTCCCTCGATAAATGCGTGCGGATATTTTTTCTGCAGTTCGGTCAGTCTGGCGACGATGTCAGCACGGCTCATCTCATCCAGTTTGTTGATGGTTTCTCTGCGGTCGATGGTCAGGCCGCCCAATGCGGACCTGATTTTCTCAGCGTTGATCGCGGCAGAGAATTGACCGGACTCTTCAGCACCGCGTGACAGTTCATCAAGCCGTTTCATTTGGCCGATCAATGTCACCCCGTATCGACGTTCCTTTTCTTCTCTGAGTTCTCTGATGTACTCGAGTACCTGTGGATGCTCCCGACCTGATAACAGTTTGGAAGCGTAGACGTGGGCAGTATCGACAGAGAACCCTGCCTTTCTCGCACACTCGGCATTCGAGTAAATGCCTTCAACATAATATTTACAGAATTCACGCTGACGGTTGGTCAGTTTCTTATGACCTCTCTCTTCAATCTGCGTGGCAATTTTATCGCTCACGATGCAACTCTCCTTAAGGGGCTGTAGAACAAAAATAGTACCTCACTTTCTCTTCAATCGTTAATTTGGGGGTTCTAATGCAGAAGTAACCTGTTAGAAGTGTTACAAATGTTACAAATCTGAAACAAAGTGTTACGAATAAAATCCTTTGTTTATGCACCTTTCAGAGAGTTTCGTAACGTCGTAACACTCGTAACACCATATTTGAAAAATAAAAAATATTTTTTTGTAATCGTTCCAGAGGGTGTATAGAGAAAAGTTCTAACCCTCCAAAATAATTTACACAAACTGTTGCACTACTATCTCACTTATGTATTATTGCAAGTGGGTTCATAACTTTTGGAGGATTACCCATGACACAGCTTAACCCTGATTTCGTTTTACAGATGTCTGCCTACGGTGCGGACTTTGAGTTCCAAGGTTCGCGGTTCAAGATCATCTGGTCCACGATCCGCGGTCCGGTGCGCGAGCGTCGCAACTACAAGCAGGATTGGATCCTGTCTGATATGTGGGAGGTCGATGAGTCGGGTTCCCAGATTGAGGGTGGTGATGTCGCTGTTGGTTCAGAGCCGTGGACCGCGGCCCTAGAACAGAAGACAGCGCATGATGCGTTGTTTGGTCAGATCATTCGTATCGGTGAGCTAGGTATGTTCCAGTTCGCTGACGACTACCGTCCTGAGATGCCGTATTACATGGTGCAAGAGCAGGTGTTCCGTTTCATGGAGATTATGGAGCGTAAGCCTGAGTATCACGCTAATGATGTCTGGCATGAGATGTTCATGGATGTCTACAAACAGTATGAGTATTACCGCGAGAAAAAGTTGCGGGAGTCGATTTTCTTTTATCACTGGTCGCGTGACTGTGATTTGTGTGAGTCCGAGGGCATTGAAGTGTTCGAGGATTGGTATGACGCGGCTGAGTGGATCAAGGGCTTTGGTGATAGTGCTGAAGGTCCGCAATCGTTGGAGAAAATTTCGTATGAGCAGTGGCAGACGTTTAATGCGTCGCCTGTTCGGGATCGTGCGTTGGAGCAATTCGAGGAGTATGGCTATGGATATTAATGCACCGGAAAAGCCGTTGACTATGAAGTTTGTCGAGTCGGCAACTTTGCGTTGGTGGCAGTCGCCTGAGTGGACGGTGTTCGTTGATGAGGATGGAGATCCTGTTGGTTTCGAGCATGCCCAGTTTGGTGAAGAGGGCGGCACTGGCGGCCTGTGGTTCGATGGCACGCACTTGGTGGATTATGACGGTGTCTACAATCTGCCCAAGGGTGTGATCGATATATGCGAACGTCTAGGTTTCAACATGGACTACGCCAAAGATGATGACTATTCGGAGGTGGAGTAATGAACTCAGAAACAAAAACTTTGTTTGAGCGTGCGCTGTATTACACATATGCGGCCTTGAAAGATATGCAGTATCAAGCGTCGATGGAAAGCCTTGATGGGTTCAACATGAACACCAACGGCACCCCGTGTTTTGAGTCGGATGAAGAGTTGGCTAAGTATCTTTCTGAGATGGAAGGTTTCGTTAAGGAGCTAAAGGAGATGGTCAATGAAAAAGTTTGAGATCGTGTTCCGCGATGAGGTGGAGCATGAGTCGATGGATGAGTGCATCGACGTGTTTCTGGAGTATTTAAAAGACTGCGTGGAGACAGGTGATGTCTCTGCGTTTCAATTCTATGAACTGGAGGATAGGTCATGAGCAAGGGTTGGTACGTCAAGGTTGCCACTCAGGTGGTGTTCGAGGTGGACACCAATGTTGGTGTGGTTGCGTCATGCGAGCGCGAGGCGGGTCATAAAGCACAGGAGATCCTGTGCGACTGGCTAGAAAAAGACGACTTTAAGTCAGAGCTTGAGATAACTTTGCCGTGGGAATTGAACATGGGCGGGCAGGCTTGGCATCGTAGCAGTGGATCAGGTGGTATCGATTTCGACACCATGCAGGTCCTTTCTGTCACGCCTGATTCGGACTTTGATCCGGAAGACGACGATGAAGATATCAAGATTCGGAACGTCATGGAGGCGGTCCAGTGTCTCAATGAAGCCTTTCACGATTTGCCGAACGATCATCCGTTGCAGGAGTTTCGGGAGACTCACGGCATAGCCGAGGTCCGAGATCGGTTGAACCTGCTTGCAGTGTATTGCGACATGACCTATCGGGTGATGGCCGATGAGCAGGGATACGACCTGTGTTTTGATTGGGACTTTGTCCCGCAGTTCCTTGAGAATTGTGTCGATGATGATTTCAGTCCCAAGTCGCAGGATGCTCATGTGCTGTCAATGTTCTGGAGTGCGATATGAAGACGGGTGAATATTACGGGACTCACTGGTATTGGGATTCCGAGGATCGCGAATATGTGATTTGCGCGACGTGGTATTACGAGCAGAACTATCCGGAGATGCCGGACGTGGTATCGCTCGAAGCGATTGAAGTCGAGGACCAAGAGCCGGGGTCCCCTGATCTCGATTTGTCGATTGGTGGTCCAGTGTGGAAGTCGGTTTATAACGACGGGATGCCGTTGGATGTACAGGAGGTTTCTTACATATGAAGACGCGCATCCATGTGAATCAGCACGCCATTCGGCATAACACAAAGTGTGATGTCGAAGATCAGGTTCCTGTGCTGACAGTCAAGACGTACAAAGAGAATCGGAAGTGCAACAGGGTCGAGGTCCAAGGTCCAAGTACCGTGGTTTATTCTCCGGATAAACCACTATCCTGTGGCGCGAAGGTGTGGATAGAAACAGAAGCGGAGGTGATCTGTGACTAAAGATCAAATGAAAGTGGCGCGGGATCAGTACCCGCATGAAGTGGAGTTGGTCATGTGTGATTTGTACGACAATTGGACTACATCGCAGTTGGTCAATGAAATGTTGAAGTGGATGCCGAAGTCGGAGTTCATGAAACTGGTTTATCAGATGGAGGGTGAAGGTGAAGTCTAAAAGCAAGGTATCGACATATACACCTTTTAGCCCAAGGGGTAAGAAGATGAAAACGATGAAAGATTCGTTAACAAGCAAACACGCGGGCAATGGTAAATCTAAAAGGAAAAAGAAACGTGGAAAAAGATAACAGAGGCGCGATCTGGGGTAACGCGCATAAGAAGAAAGATACCCATCCGGATTTCACTGGCAACGCGATGATTGACGGTGTCGAGTACAAAATCGCTGCATGGAAGCGCAAGCCGCAGGCTAGTGCAAAGGCTCCGAGCTTGACGTTTAGTTTCGAGAAAATCGAGGAGCAAGTTAATGCCGATGATCTATAAGGTCCGCAATGAATTGGAAAAAACCCAGTGGTTCAGTGCGTCGCACCCGCAGGCTCGCAAGATTCTGTTGGAGCAAGGCGAGAATGCAACGCTCGAGCAACTCGAGTACCAATATAAGTGGCAGTTGGTCGTGATGATGAACGAAGCTTATTTGGAGGGTCGAGATGACGGGGCCAAGGAGCTAGCAGAATGTTCTTAATGGTTTGGACCGAGTGCCATGAAGGTGAGGGCGGCAAGGCCGAGTACGAAGACCATTGGTTGCCATATGACACCTATCAGGAGGCGGTGAATAACTACGACAAATTGGTCGATATGGAGGAGGTGTATAGCGCGAGCATATGCCAAGTGATTGAGTCAACCGATTATGAGGGAGTGAGACCAGAAGATGGCGAAGTTTAGAGTGATGGTACGCGAGACGTACATTATGACTCACGAGGCTGAGTCACCTGCTCAAGCAGGGGAGAAAGCGATGGAGTGTATGAACGATCATCCGGATCAGCATATTTTTATGCAGGAGATGCAGTTCGTACCAATCGATGAGAGCGAGGATTCGGAATGGGAAGACGTCCCGCAATCGAAAGAGATGCATTAAGTGGTGCGTTAACCACAGAGTGCGCGGCAATGTGGTACGCGTTTCTGGCTGAAGAGGCTTACTTTGACGGTGACCTGGGGTCGCACGATGAGTTTATATCTAAGGCACAGACTCTGAGCCGCAATCCGCAGGGCTATTTACATAGCCAAGTATTAGAAACAGCAATTAAAAAACTGAGGTAGTAACAATGGAAAATTATGAGCAAGAGTATAAGCAGCAAATCGCCAAGCATAACAAGCGTGTACGGTCGATTCGTAATACGCGTCTGTCGAAGGCTGACGTGAAGTGCATTGACGATATGATCAGCAAAGGGTTCCAGATCCAAGATACGCTGACCGAGAGCGTCATGTGGGGATCAAACTTCCTGACGATGGAAGATGTGATGGAGTTCACAGAAGCGTTGCGTAACTTTAATTCACAGTTTACGGAGCGTAAGAAATGAGCAAGATGGGAGATTGGGTGATCGAGTTGACCCATGACAAAGTTGATCTGACTCGAGAGCAGTTCACCGCCAAACATGGCGAGATGTTTGCATATATTTATGATGAACAATTGGGTATAATTCCAACGGTTCGCAGGACAGAAACAAGGAGTTACAATAATGCCGAAGAAGTTACCGGAAAGACCCAAGACAACCGACAGAAGCCAGTACCGTACAGTCGCACTCCCATATTACGAGTACGAAATGCTAAGGGAAATGGCCGAAGCGGATCACAGGTCAATCGCACGTCAGCTCGGAATGTATATACAAGAGATATACGCTGAACGTAACAGTGCCTGACGAGATTAAATGGGCCGGTGTCATCATCGGCCTTTTTAATTTGGTATATTTTGCATGGGCATTCACGCAGATATACATCAATGTCAGAAATGATACACAAACTTGCCACAAAGGCGGGAATTGTAAAGAACGATCACCACGTTGAAACAATGGAATTGATAGGCGGGCGTGGGTACGTTGCAAATCTTAAAGAATTAACTGAGTTCGCAAGGTTAGTGGGCCAAGTTGCGAGAGCCGATGAGCGGAGGAAATATGAAAGACCCGATGACACCCCCAGTACCGATGATGGCTGATGAGTTAGCTAACCTCGATAAACTAAGGGAATACATGAGCGACACTGAGTACCAGCAGTACTTGGAAAAGCGTGCGATTGAAGCCTTGATTAAGTACCGAGCATCGAGTGATTTGAAGGCATTAGAAGAGATGCAGTTTTTTATGCACCGCATCACGCATGAGATCTTCTTAGGGATCAAGAAGACCAAGGAGCATGAGACGACGCAGGAGCAGATCAATCGGTTGAATATTCTGGCGTCGATGCAGGAAGGGTATGACGGTTAGTCCATCCACCCATCGCGACGGTATTGTTTGATTACTTCAACGATACCACCTTTAGCAAACTTCATTTCACCTTGAACTTCAGCTCGGTCAGGCCATTCAAGAACGTAATGTTCTGACATCTGAGTGCCACCTTTCTGGTCGTAACTTGGCACCTCAATCTTGCGGAAGCTGTATCCTTCACCGAGGTCTTTGACCGTGCTATTCAAAAGTTTCTTGACGTTAGAGTCCGAGTATCGAACACCACCGGCAGATGTGAACTTGTTTGGTAGGACCACACCATCAGCACCGCGCTCCATTGCCGAAGCGACAGCACCTTTCAAGACAGAAGACTTGAGTGGCATATCATCCTTGGACATATTCGGGTAGAGGTCAGGTGACTTATCAAAATCCTTGTTAGTGAATTTGACATTCTGTCCCCAACCTTCCAATGACTGTGTCTCTGGATCAGCCTTGCGTGCTTGAGCAAACATATCCGATTGGATTTCTGTCAACCGCATATACGGCCTGCCACCAACATCAATATCTGCGAAGCGAGCAAAACCGACAGGAGTATTCTTTGGCATCTCGCCACTAAGAACTTCGCGCTCTCGAGCAACCGCAATAGCTTTCTGCCGGAGCCAGTCGCTGTTTTCTTCAAGCCATTCACTGATTCGAGCAGGACTTTCATCTACTATGTCAGGGAATTTTTTCTCGAAATCGGCAGGCATACCTTTGGCAACATCACCGAAGCGGATTGCATCGATCAGCTCCTCTTCAGCATTTGAAACTGCGGCACCGCGTCGCGCAATCTCTGAAGCACTGAGGCCATTGTCACCACCAAGAAACATTGTGTCGTGACTGTCACTGATTGCACCCGTGTACTTACCACCGGATGCACGATACACATCATCTGTTGGGACAGTGACGCGGACGATACCGAGATTGTCACCAGTCATATTGTCAACTGCGTTGTAGCGCAACATCCCTTCTGGGCTTGGCTCGACGTGACTGACTTGTAGATTCTGGAAGGCAGGATGCTCTGACTTGAATTTCACGTTAACGTCAGTAACCCAGTCCTTATATCTTTTTCCGGGGGCTTCGACGAGTGTCTTCTGTTTGCGAAGGTCTTCCGCACCTTTAAGGAATGCGGATACAGTCCCAGGTTCGGGGGCCAAGGCACCAATACCTTCTGCCGCTACACCTCTGGCAAGTGGGGCAGCCCCTGCAAGCGCGACCGTTGGGTCCATGCCTGCGTCGATACGTTCTTGAACAACTTCAGCAGATGTCAGTGGGCGGAGTTCACCATCCACCACTTCCATTTGTCCGGGGCGAAGAGTCGTTGAGCCAACCATGCGTTGACCCATCTCATCGAGCATAGGAGAAACTTTTTCGTAAGTGCCGACAGGGTCTTTGATTGCACTGGCAATTCCTTTCCCGCCCGCGGCAATTGCCTCGAACAAACCCGGGACAGCAAGCTCACGCTCACCTGTCTCGAGGTTCATTGGGTATGGGTTTAAGGCTTCAATCCCAGCCTCTACAACCTTAGATACTCCACTGATTGGCATTCCCTTTGGGAAGATGCCGCGTTCATATCTTGGGGCCGGGGCCGACGGTGCGCCTTGCTTCTCTGCCATTGCGAGTCTTCTTTGAAAAATCTACACGCATTATGTTATCGCGATTCAGCCCTCGAAGGAATGACTCCGCAATATCTTTGTCCAAGCCAGTGACCCCCATTAACTTGGTCACAGCCTGATCCAAGTTCCGAAGTCCCTGCTTATATTCCCAAGAGATTTCCATCATCTTGTCGGTTTGATTGTCAGCCATTTTCTTGCTTCCTCTCCTAGTACTTTTGCTCCGAGATCAATCTTATTCCGGAGTGCCTGCACAATCTGTTCATCGATTGTGTTATCTGTAATCAGGTCAATGTATGTGACCGGATTCTTCTGACCGATACGGTGGCATCGATCTTCTGATTGGATGCGCGTCTCGAGGTTAAAGTCGTTTGCGTAATAGATTACGGTGTTCGCTTCTGTCAGTGTCAGACCGTAGCCTGCTGTTGCTGGGTTGCCGATAAAGAAACGTAATCCTGAATTGGGATCTTGGAACTTGGTGACAATCTCCTGCCGCTCATCATCACGGGTGTCTCCGTAGTACGATGCAACGGACTCTTCCCCGTACTCTTCAGCAATCATTTGTGATAACTGTTGGATATCGTACCTGAACCGTGACCAAAGGATCACCTTCCCCGTAGTCTCTTCCAAGATATCTTTCACTGCATCAAGACGTTTGGTTGGCAGTGTGACCATGTCTCCATTGTCTGTCTTCAAATGCCCTGACAATATTTGTTGCAGTCTGAGCATCTGCGTCATGATGTTTTGTGCAGTGACCAACTCTCCACTATCGAGAAGAGTTAAGGCATCTTGCCTGATCTCGTTGTACATCTTAATCTGGTCATCAGTCATCGAAACGTACCGGATAGTGTACGCTTTGTCCGGCAGATCGAGGCAGTCCTTTTTGAGTACTCGATAGGAGAAGTTGCTTACTTTGTCTGTCAATTCTTCGAGATGGCGGAAGCCAACAATCTCGTTGAAGTTATGCGCTCCAAACTGACGACGTTGCATGATGGCGTACCGATTCTGGTATGCATAGAAACTATCGAAGCCCAAGGTCTGAGGTCCGAGGAACTCGAACTGTGAGAACAGATCCATTGGCGAGCGCGTGACAGGGGAGCCGGTCAAGAGCCTGCGGTATTTAAATTCCTGTGAGACCTTGAGCAGTGCCTTGGTCCGTTTGGCTTTTGGATTCTTGATCGTGGTTGATTCATCGATAGCGATCAGACCAGATCGACCAAAGTTCTTAGCCAACCAGAGCCCAGCCATCTGTCCTTTCTTTGACGAGAATGCTTCGACGTTCATGACAAAGATTGTCAATCCATCAAAGGCATCTTTGACTGAGCGCATCTCTTCCTGTTGTTTTTTATTTGGCCCTGACACCCAACGTATAACGCGTCGCGGTACATGATCAGATAAATGCTGTGGGATTTCTTTGGTCACCCAGTTTCGATACACACCCTTGGGTGCAATGATCAAAGCAAAGTTCACATTTTTGCTAACGTGCAATTGACCGAGGTTATCGATAAGAGCTTTTGATTTGCCAGTTCCCATTTCCATCAGGAAGGCAAATGCATTACGCTCACCTGCCTGCTTGATTGCTTCCCTCTGATGTTCATATGGCTCTGTTTTAAATTCGTAGTTGACAGCCACTTTGTCCTCCATTAATGTTGCATTGTGTTCGATACATTATCATATGTTTTCGATCATGCAAACTCACTTAAACCTGAAGAGGACAAACTTATGACTGAGTTCTTTGAACAGATGTTCGATGCCGCCGACGATCTATCGTCTGTAGACACCGACTCGACTAAAGCACTATCCAATTTGGTTCGGCAGTTAGAAGGTGTTGTAAGCGACATCGACGAAGCTGAACTGCACCTGAAGAAACTGAAGCAAGAGAAGCATCGCTTGTCTATGGAAGCCATCCCGGCACTTATGGATGAGATGGATGTGAGCCGACTTGATGTTGGTGATGTGACAGTTGCATTGAAGCCGTTTGTTTCTGCATCGATCCCTGCTGATCGAAAGCAAGAAGCATATGAGTGGCTTCGAGACCACGGACTGGATGACATAATTAAAAACGATGTAATTTTGTCCTTCGGTCGCGGGGAAGACGACACCGCAAACAAGATCATGTTGGACCTTGAGAACAAAGGGTTTCACCCTGAGTCCAAGACTCACATTCATGCAATGACACTGAAAGCTTTTGTTAAAGAGCGTGTCGAATCCGGAAAGCCAATTGACCTCGACTTATTCGGGGCCTTTGTCGCTAAAACCGCAGATATTAAGAGGAAGTAATCATGGCAACATCTAAAGCCGTAGCAGCGAAAGCTGAAGCTCAACTGCCTAGTGCAGACGTAATGGACCTGTTAGCAGGTCATGAAGGGGAAGGTCTCGACTACGATACCTCCGAACTCCAGATTCCTTTTATCCGGATCATCCAAGCGATGTCTCCGCAGATCAAGAAGTCTGATCCTGCATTCATTGCAGGCGCGTCGCAGGGTGATGTGTTCAACACAGTCACTGGCGAATATTGGGAAGGCGAAGGTGGCATTACTGTCGTCCCTTGCTATCAGGAAACAAAGTACCTGAAGTTCAAGCCCCGCGAGCAGGGTGGTGGATTCATGGGCGAACTCAAAAAGGACGACCCAGACATCAGCCGCACTCAGCGCAGTGGCTCGAAGGAGATCCTTCCCGACGGTAACGAACTGGTCAAGTCTGACCAACACTATGTCATTGTCCTTGATGAGGACGGGATTCCAGGGTTTGGTATCGTAGACATGAAGTCATCAGCACTGAAAGTCTCACGTCGCTGGAAAACTCAACTCAAAATGCTGACGGTAAAACACCCGAAGACAGGGCAACTTGTCTCTCCTCCTTTGTTCGGAACACAGTGGAAGCTGTCTGTTGTTGAAGAATCGAACGACCAAGGTTCGTGGTTCAACTGGACGGTAGCCAATGACGGTTTCGTTCAAGACAAAGAGTTGCTCGAAGCAGCAATGAATTTCCGTAAATCAGTAATGGCTGGAGAAGCGAAAGCTGTCGCCGAAGATGTGGTCGATACGCCGCACGGACAGACAGAAGAAGCCCCCTTCTAATCATACTTGGGACACAACTTGAAAGGTAGTTTTCATTTTGTGTCCCATTTTACGGAACTAAGGTATGTCAAACGTAAAACGGTTTATGGCCGCGTTCAAAGGTTCGGATGTGGCACATGGACAAACCCAGATTGGGTCTACAAGAAGAAACGGGAAGACTGAAGCAAAAAGTTTCGTGGTCCGAGAGCCGCTGACCGAGGATAAGGTAGCGAAGCACTTGGCCGGTGAACTGGGTGTCGGTGCTATTCCGATCAACAACGACAACAATTGTAAGTTCGGTGTGATCGATATCGATACTTATCCGGTGGACCATGCAGGCATAGTGAAGCAGTTGGATGGACTTGGTATCCCGATGGCGGTGTGCCGGTCAAAGTCTGGCGGTGCTCACCTGTATATGTTCTTCGCCGAGTTCTACCCTGCGTCAGAGATCCGTGAGTTTCTGCAAGAGATTGCTGCGACTATTGGATGGTCAGGCAGTGAGCTGTTCCCTAAGCAGGATAAAATCCTATTGGATCGTGGTGACGTGGGTAACTTCATTAACCTGCCATACTTCGATGCCGAGCAGACAATGCGGTACATGGTTGATGCGGACGGGCAGGACGTATCGTTGGAGGACTTCCTTGACTGGATCGACAAGAACCAGATTAGTTTGTCCGAGCTTGCAGACTTTCCTATTGGTATGAACCAAGAGTTGTTTGATGACGCACCCCCGTGTGTGCAAACAATGCTGATCAACGGTTTCCCCGAAGGCACTCGAAACAAAGGGATGTTCCAGACGGCTATCTATTTAAAGAAGAAATTTCCTGATGGGTGGCAGAAAGAGTTGGAGGCTATCAATCAGAAGCACTGTAACCCACCGCTCCCTGCGATAGAGATTGTGCAAATACAGTCACAGCATGAGAAAAAGGATTACGGTTTCATGTGTGGCGAAGAGCCCTTCTGCTCGCACTGTAATAAGCAGCTTTGTAAGCAGAAGAAATTTGGTGTTGGTGGCGGTGGTGGCGGCAGGGTTGATATGCCAAACATCAGCGGCCTGACGATCTTGTTATCAGAGCCCCGTCTGTACTTCTTGGATGTGGACGGGCATCGCCTGGAGTTATCCACAAAGCAGTTACAGATCCCGATGCAGTTTCAGGAAGCTTGTATGGAGCAGATCAACTTCATGCCTCCGACACTGAAGTCTTCCGAGTGGCAACAGATCGTAAACAATTTGTTGCAGAACGCATCGCACATTGAGGTGCCTGAAGAGCTTACTGTGGCCGGACAGTTTAAAGAATTGCTGCAGATGTTCTGTACATCACGCATCCGCGCTATGTCGCCAGAAGAACTGGAGCTTGGTAAGCCGTGGACCGAGAACGGTAAAACCTACTTTAAGATCAAAGGACTGCAGGAGTTTTTGTATAACCGAGGATTTACCTCATTAAAACGTCCGCAGATACAAGAACGATTGAAGGACCTTAATGAAGGCAAAGATTGCCACTCACAATTTAGATACAAAGATGAAAAGAACGAGTGGAAAAATACTAGAGTCTGGTGGGTCCCAGAATTTAAAGATGAAGAGGTCGTATTACCTGAAGGAGAAACCTATGAAGCACCGTTCTGATGACCGTCTGTTAAAGGTGTCGGAGCTTGCCAAATTCCTTGGTGTTGCTCCTTCGACGATTTACAGATGGCTAGAGTGTGGCAAGTTGCCACGACCGTTTGAGTTGGGGGAGGCCGCTGTTCGCTGGCGGCTGAGTGAGATTGAGCAATGGTTGGAGGAGAACCGGCGATGAGTACCCGCGAGAAAGTGTTAAGGAAACTCAAAAGAACGTACATAAAAATGCTGAGACATTATGCGCTTCGACATATGGAGAAGGCACATAAGCTCGAAGACAAGGCGATGCTGTTAGAACTGAAGCTCAAGGACCAACGCCGATTGGTTGATGAGATTGACGAAGGATTCGATGCGCTGAAGGAAAAAGAATATGCAGAGTGAACAGTTAATCTTTGGACCCCCAGGGTGCGGGAAGACGTACACCCTGATGGAAATCATCCGTAAGGAAATGGAGTCAGGAACACCTCCAGATCGTATTGGGTTTGTCTCCTTTAGCCGTAAGTCAATCGCCGAGGCCCGAGATAGGGCGGGTGCAGAACTGAACCTCACAGAGCAGGATACGCCGTATTTTAGAACGCTTCACTCAATGGGGTTTCACTGGCTGGGCATGAAGACAGAAGAGCTAATTGGTGTTTATGATCTAAAGCAGATCGGTGCGTCGATGGGTATGGCGTTCGATACTCGTGATGTCTACGACAAGGACGGGGTAATGCAATTGTCTGCGAAAGAGGGCAATAAATACCTGACGCTGATCCAGCGAGCCACCATGCGGATGATTCCCCTCGAGCAGGAATACAACGAAGCGGGCGACTACAACATCAAGTGGCCGCTGCTTGAAAAGCTAAACAAGGTGTACGCATCCTACAAGCAGGAGACCGGTAAGTTTGACTTCACAGACATGATCAAGCTGATGGTCGAGCAGGGCCGAGGTCCGAGCCTCGATGTCCTGATTGTCGATGAAGCACAGGACTTGACCCCACTACAGTGGGAGCAGGTCAAAGTATTACGGTCCAATGCCAAACGGATCTGGTATGCAGGCGATGATGATCAGGCAATTTTCCGCTATACCGGAGTTGATGTCCGACATATGCTCGGCATATGCGATAACGTCCGTGTCCTTAATCAGTCGTACCGTGTACCAATGAGTGTACATACATTGTCTGCACAGCTCGCCAGTCGTATTTCCCGGAGACAGCCAAAAGAATGGAGGTCCACGGATCATGAAGGGTCGATCAATTACCACATGGGTGTACACGAAATCGACATGAGCGAGGGTTCTTGGACGGTTATGTCGAGAACAATGGCAAATTTAAACAAGTTAGGTGAGCAACTCGAGGGTGCGGGGATTCTGTATAAGAAAAACGGCAGGCTGTCCTTTGATGAGGACAACCTGAAAGCCATGCACTTATGGGAAGATTTGCAGAACGGGGAGTTCATCAGTCCTGCTGAGGCATCCAAGTTATATGAATGCTTGCCTAAGCGTGGTGATGCAGCTCGTGTGAAGTACGGTATGGCAAAGACTCTGCAAGAGTGTGACCCACTTAAACCATTGACACATAAGGCTTTAGTCGATGAACATGGTCTTTTGGCCGATATCAAGATGCCTGCTGAAGATTTGCTGAAACTATCGTCAGATGAAAAACAATACTTAAGGGCTATCAAACGTCGGGGTGGGATCACTGCCGATCCTGCAATCAAACTCAGCACGATTCACCGCATGAAAGGCGGGGAGGATCAGAACATTGTTTTGATGACAGACATGGGGTACATGCCGCATAAGACACTGCAGGAAACCCCTGACGATGAGCACCGTGTGTTTTACACAGCAGTGACTCGGACCAAAGAGAACCTTCACATCGTAGATGCAGAGAGCAAACACAGGTATCCATTATGAGTGGTAAAGGCGACACCTACCGTCCGGTAGACAAAGACAAGTTCGAGCAGAACTTTGACAGAATATTTGGCAAGAAGGAGCACGAGCATGCTGAGGCGATGCGGGCGTTTGCGGCGGGTGAAAAGCTTGAGTTCCGCCCGAAGAAGACAGCGTCAAATTACGGTTCAACAGACGAGTGGTTCGCCTGTGACAACCCAGACTTTCACCACAACTTCGAGTATAGGATTAAACGTGATGTTAAAAGCTGACGGTTTCGATGACTGCATCTTAGGGATAGCAGAGGTGTGGGACGGCAATGAACGGGTTCACCGTATCGTGTATGACGCATTGAAGATGATTGATGTCTTAATGGACAAAGATGGTATGAGTCATGAGGAGGCTGTCGAGTACTTTGAATACAACATTGATTGTGCTTACTACGGGAAAGAAACCCCAGTTTACATGTTCCATAGCAACCTGAAGATGATAGAAGAAATGGCGGAGATTTTGGATGACTAAAGATACAAGCACGATCAACTGGATCGACAGACAAGAACTAGATCAGATCGAAGTTGATTGGTGCGCTCCGGAGGTCTTCCCTGACCTCTCCCAATCCAAGATCATCGCAATTGACTTGGAGACATGTGATCCTAATCTCATGACCCTAGGGCCAGGATGGGTACGGAACGACGGTTTCGTAGTAGGAGTTGCGGTCGCCGCTGGAGATTTCAATGCCTACTATCCGATCAAGCATCAGAATGGCGGAAACATCTCAGAAAACATTGTGATGAAGTGGCTGAAGAAGCAGATGGCTACACCACATATCCCGAAAGTTTTCCACAACGCGACGTACGATCTGGGTTGGTTAAAGTGGGCAGGGGTCGAGGTCCAAGGAAAGATTCTCGATACCATGATTGCCGCGCCTCTATTGAACGAGAACAGATTCACATATTCACTGGATTCGTTAGGTCGTGACTACCTTGGCGAGCGGAAGAATGAGAAGCTTCTCCGTGCTGCAGCAAAGGAATGGGGTATCGACCCGAAGGCAGATATGTGGAAGCTACCTGCCAAGTATGTGGGGAGATATGCAGAACAGGATGCGGCACTGACACTCCGTCTTTGGAACCACTTTGAAGGCGAGTTGCAGAAGAATGAACTGACCCACATCTTTGAGTTGGAGACTAGCTTAATTAAGTTGATGCTAGAGATGCGTTCTCGTGGCGTTCGCGTAGACTTAGATCAAGCGGACCGCACAAAGCGTGATCTATCCAAGCGGGAGACAGAGATAAAGAATGAAATCAAGCGGCAAACAGGAATTCTGGTCGAGCCCTGGGTGGCAACAAGCGTGGCCGCAGTGCTGGGATACTATGGAATTGACTGCCCAAAGGCGGAGAACTCGAAGCAGCCGTCTATTACAAAAGCGTTCCTGCAAGCATGCCCTCATGAGGTCGCCGGGCAAATCCTCAAGCTCCGAGAGCTGAACAAAGCCAACAATACGTTTATTGACTCAATCCTGCGGTACGAGAACAACGGTAGAATTCACTGCGAATTCAATCAGTTACGGTCAGATGATGCGGGAACAGTGACGGGTCGTTTCAGCTCGAGCAACCCGAACCTTCAACAGATCCCAGCACGGGACCCAGAACTAAAGAAAGCCATCCGTGGCCTATTCATTCCGGAAGAGGGTGAGAAGTGGGGGTCGTTTGACTACTCTTCTCAGGAGCCTCGTCTGTTGGTGCATTATTGCTCTGTTCTCGCCGACAAACGGCCAGACCCACTTGTCAATAAGTTGGTCGATGCGTACCACGCTCGTGACCCAGACTTCCATCAGATGGTGGCTGACATCACAGGGATCGAAAGAAAGCAAGCCAAGATGGTAAACCTTGGCATCATGTACGGTATGGGCCGGGGTAAGTTAGCAAACACCTTAAATATCGACGAGCAAGAAGCTAAGGAATTGCTTGAGGTCTATCACAAAAAGGTTCCTTTCGTAAAAGGACTAGCAGATATGGTGTCTAACAGGGCGTCTAAACACGGTCAGGTTAGAACATTGTTAGGACGTAAGTGCCGGTTTGACCTGTGGGAACCTAACAGCTTTGGGTATAGGAAACCTTTGCAACACGAAGACGCAATCAAAGAGTATGGCCCCGGTATCCGTCGTGCATTCACATACAAAGCATTGAACAAACTGATTCAGGGCTCTGCTGCCGACCAGACAAAGAAAGCAATGGCTGACTGTTACGCCGAAGGATTGATCCCCCTGCTGACAGTGCACGATGAACTCTGCTTCTCGGTAAGTTCCGAGGACCAAGCTTCGCGGATCAAGGAGATTATGGAGACTTGTGTGGACCTTCGGGTACCAAGCAAAGTGGATCAGGAGCTGGGGGAGAACTGGGGCGAGGTGGGTTGATCCCATAATGGGACATGCACTCTGTCCAACTGTTCCACTCTAGGTCTTTCTCCATGAAGTCCAGTGGTTTCAGTCGCTTGGTTTTTACCTCTTTCAAATGAGAAACGGGTACAAAAAGTACCCGTTCTTGTGGGATTGCGACTAACGCGACGATGTCGCAGTCTTCTTGTGTTAACGGTCGTTTCGGCTTTAAACCTTTGGAAACACAGAACTGATAACCAAGACTTCTTGCATCACTCGCACTTTTATTGCCTTTGATATTACTGCCCTTGACCTGTACTCGCCAAGTGTAGTCATAGGCAAAAGAAATAATGTCCGAAGTTCCGAGGTTCACGATCTCAGATTGTATGCCCATCTTGGCAAGACGGAGCAGACAGATGACTTCACCTATCCGCCCCGTTTCGATTTCTTTCATGGTTAAAAGTCAGATGAATCCTCACCTGTCTCCATCATGTCACGGAGGCGTTCCGCTCGCGCTCCTACTTGTTTCGCCCAACGCGAGTCCATCATTTGGGCGGCGGCCTCCGGCCAGTCTTCTGCCTCGATGGCAGCAAGCATATTCTGAAATTGTTTAAAGCGCGGCATACCGAGGTTAAACACCATATCAACCACGACACGCATGCGGACATCATCAAGACCAGCAAACCAATCAAATGTACTAGCAAGCTCACTAGTAGCAATATCAACATCATTGTTAAGAATATAATCGATCTCGTCATCTGAGAGTCCGCGCTCTTCAATGTTGCGTCCCACACCGATGGTGAGGTATCCCGCGGTGCATTTGTATGGCTTGTGTTCTACGCCTTCGTGTAAACGAAGCTGTGCTGCTAGTCTTTCTCTATCCATTACTTGGCTCCAAAGGTTGCTCTAGTGACTGGGTCGGGTACAAGAATAGGGGATACTTCATTACGAGGCTGTGAAGCTGGTGATGGAGCTGGAGCTACCGTATCCCCAAACATAGTTGTCCGTGGTGCTGTCTGAGGTCTAGGAGCTGGTGCCGGTGCCGGTGCCGGTGCTGAGGTATCCCCAAACATAGTTGTCCGTGGTGCTGTGGCCGGTGCGGGCGTATCCCCAAACATAGTTGTCTGAGTCTCAACCGGCTCTTCTGGTCTTAACTTAATACCAAACATTTCATTGCGGATCTTAGCCAGCTCTGCTTCTGGCAGACGAGTAACAAGCCGAGGTTGTTTCCGCATGAAGGCTTCACGCGCAATGTCTTGCCGGAGATTGGTACTGATTTTGATAGGCTCAAAAACTCCTCGCATGACAGCATTTAACTCGCGATTACCCACGTTAGCTTCTTTCTTCAAAGCATACCGGATGTCGCCGTCACTCATACCTAACTGACGGGCGGCTTCAACAACCTGCATTAATTTTGCCTGAGCACGATACAAATCTTGGTTCGTCCTGCGGTATGTATCAATGATTTCCTGTTCCGTCGCATCGTTCCGTTTGGCAACTGTTGAGAAGTTACCAACAGCGTCTGTCCGAAGATCGGAGTATTCGTAGCCTCTGTAGAACAAAGTGTTCGGTAGATCAAGATCCATACGGCGAAGACCAGTCACGGCTGTTAACAGTTCTTCTTTTGTAGAACTCTCTTGACCTTGACGACCCGGTATCCCAAAGGCTGCCCGAGTTGCTCTTCCTGGAACAAACTCCCCGCCACGCTCAAGGGCAAACTGTTCGATTAATCCTGGGTTAAAACCGCCAAGGATGTGGTTCATACTACGACGTAGCTGTGTTCCAGTGTCTTCAGACTTCCCGTAGATCTCTGCCCCGAACCCTGTCTTACCTCCGCGTCCAAAATAATTTTGCGGTAAAACATCCTGAATCCGTTCAGCAATTAAAGACTCACCTGCAAACGGCTCGAAGAATGTTTTGACTCCCTGCCATAACCCGGCAGTAAGGTTGGCAACCTCGTTGCTACTAACTTCGCCTTTTTCGTTGTATATCCGCAACGCTTGTCTAGCTGGTGAAAGAGCAAAGTCGTATGGGTTCATGTAACTAAAGTCGATGTATTGAAGCTTTCCTTTTTCCGGCTTGTTCAAAGGAATTAAAATGTGGCCGCGCAAGTATTCTGGCACCATCCGGTTTAGTGCTTCCATGTCTTCCGCAGTTGTTCCAGTCAACTCCATCGCTGCACCTTGTGCTGACCGTGGCACTACATACGCCATGCCAACATAAGAGGTCATCCGCTGTGCGCCAATTGCTCTAATCTCTTTCTGCATTTGACGGGCGGCTTTTTCTCCAACAGCTTCGACAAGTTCAGGGGTTGCCTTGAACGACATTTCTTTTAATCCCTGATTAAAGATATTCGCTGTGTTACGAACGATTTCAGCAGGGAAAGCAACGAAGTTACCGACTAAAGGTATTCTACGGATCTGCTTAATCGCTTCTGGAACACGGGAATATGTCGGCATGGTTGCTTTGACGATGTCGGAAGAAAGCAAATCAAAGAAATGAACGTCATCCACAACTCCAGCAAGGCCCGAGGACCGAGGAGCAACGCCCGAGCGTATTAAAGATTCAACAGCAGCGGCAAACTTTGGAGCCTGTGAGTCGTCTAGATTGATCCCAGCCTTACGGAACGCGGCAGCGTATTTAGCTTTCTCCGCCAACATGCCTGAGATCTTCCAGAAAGTATCCGTTCCAGAATATATCTTCTGTAACCCACGGACCCCTGGAGTCTTATCAAGGATCGTTTGTAATCCTGCAGCCATGCGACCCGAGTATTCAAGGTCTTTGCCTTCTCTTAACAGTTGACGGAATTCGTTGACCTGTAAGTTCTGATCTCGGACCCCGAGCTTACCAGTCATCTCATAGAATTTACGGAAATCATCATCAGCAAGGTCAGCAGCTTTACCCCAAGTCAAACGCCATGAATCACCCAGCTCCATGTTCCGCATAACATTACCGTTCGCACCGAGAAAGAACGAACCAGACAAGAAGTTACGAACCTGAGCAAGTGGGTTCAGTACGGTCTTTGCCATTTGCGACAAGCCTTTGGCTTGGAGTGAGATAGCTAGGGCTTCTCCAAGACCAGTTTGCGCTCTCATTGGTATGGTCAATGCGCTGTACACTTCAGGTGCTACATAGTCTCCGGAAAGGGAGCCATACTTACCACCAAAGGCAGATTTTTTGTCGAACGTCCCAAGCTGTTTGTAGCCTTGCCCAACAAGAAAATCGGCATCTGACGTAGAAAGATTTGAACTACTAACAACTAATGGGCGACCACCTGCGTTTATTGTTTCTCTTGCCCCAGCAATACCTTGCCGGTATGTCGCGGCAAAGTTGTCATAGAGGTTATTAGACGCAACGATATTGGACAGGTCGCCAACCGTTCTTAAATACAATTCTTTCGGATCACGGCTTTGATTGATCAGTGCTCGGAACGATGGTGCCTTGTCTAAGAAAGCTTTCCTGTCTTTCAATAAACCTTCAGAGATTTCATACAAGGGTTTACGGCCATCTGCACCAAGTGCTTTTGCCCCACTCTCCATGCTTTCTTTTCTGTTACGAATAGCCTGAACCGCATCTACTCCAGCATCGTTGATGTCACCTAAGAGTTCACCGTCGATCATTCGAGCCGCATCTGCTGTGTAATCGTCTAGCTCTCGAAGCTCTTTCATAATCCCAGACTTAACGTAACTCTTATCCCTGTTCCGTAAAATCTTTGCAACTTCCCCGACAGCGGACTTGTACATTGGCGTTTCTTTGATTGACCCATCAATTACTTTTTCAGGATCAAGCGCACCGTTGTAAATACGGCGGAGATAACTACCTTTGTTTTCTTCCAACTCAGCAAGCAGTTTAGCTTTTAGTTTAGGGTCAAGTACTTCTTCAGAGACATTTTCGAGTTGGCGAGAAAGTATGTCGGTCAAGCCATCGATCTGGTCACGCATTGTTTGCCCTGCGGAAACAACTTCTTTCCCGTATACGTCGAGTGCCTGAGTATCGCCTTCCAAAAACCTAAGAAGATCGTCGTGTGCTTTGGTGATCCCACCTTTACCCAGTCCAAATACACCTAATATGCCCTGACCCTTAACAACTTTCTTTGCTGCTGTATCAAACGCGGCAAGGTTTTTGGACGCTGCGTCTGTGAGTTCGTCAACCAAGGCTTCTGTTGATGTGAGGTCTTCGTACAATTCTCTCGGCGTTAGGCCAGCGGAAGTAAACCATTTTTTCATGGTCTTGTTTTGTGCGAACTTATCGCCAAGCGCACTAAAACCTCTGCTGATTACGTTTGCAGCACTGCTAACTCCGGGTACTTGTGCGGCACCACGAGCTACTCCACCAATAACAGGGAAAGCCACTTCAAAGGCACCTGAAATGCCTGCGCCTTCAGCACCTACTCTTAACTTGTTTCTGAACCGACGAGCGGCTTCATCGCGGCCCATTAACCCTGTGTCTTCTTCGGTGTTTAATGCTTCTGGTAATGCATCAAACCCGTCAGAAATGGTTGCTTGCCCGTCCTTTGATACGAAAAGGTCCGCGACCCCAGCAGCAACGCTAGTGGTAACAGCCTGACGAGGACGAGAACTTAGTAGTGCTTTACCTGTTGCACTGGATCCGAGTGCTTCTGCAGCTCTGCCTAGCTTGCTGGTTGACTCAAGAACCTTCCCGCCTTGAGCGACACGGCTGGCTCTTGAAAGAAAACCAATAACAGGGATTGCGGCCCCGGCAAAGTTGACGATGCTTTCAGTCACTTGACCGGCGGTGCCTTGTGGACGAATGCCTAATGTGTCACGAACACTTTCAAACGCCCCGGTAACATCACGAGACGTGTTTGTATCAAAAGCGTAATCGATACCAAGAGCACCTAGTTCGGTGATCCCTTGTGGTATGGCGAGAAGCCCAGAAGCAGCTCCTTTTGATATGTCTTCAAAAGTACCAACCTCTTCTTCGGGCTGAGTTGGGGCTGGAGCTGCTGTGTCTCCAAACATTGTTTGGGTTTGAGACGGGGTTGTTACAGCCTCGTCCCCAAACATTGTCTTAGCCATTACGGCTTGACTCCAGGCACTCCATTAGCATCAACGTATTCTGTCCCAGAAGGTAAAGCGTCATACTCTTCTTGAGTTGTTACAGTTTTAGGTCCCGCTGCAGCAAAAGTTCCTTCAGTGATATAGCGCATCTGCTGTTCTAAAGCAGTTTGCCCTGCAGGAGTAAGACCTCCTTGTTCGTCAAAGTACTGTGCCCCTGTTGTTCCAGCCTTTTGTAGATCAACTAGTCTCTGCAGGGCGTCCGTTCTCGTCCGCTCTGGACTACCGACCTGCCCCGGAAGCACAGCCTTGGTTTTCTGCTGTGCCAGCATGTCTGATATTTTGAGTGCATTTGGCATGATTACGTTATCAAAGGTCTCTTGATCTCCAATATCTAATCCCTGCTCTTGTGCTTGATACACAGCCATCGGCATTGCTTCATCAAAGTTTGAAAATAATGCATACTGAAGTTTAAAGGCTCTGTCTTGCTTTGCTTCGTCACTGGTGTTTGCAAGTTGAAGCATTAAGTTGGAACGCGTTGCCGCAATTTTGGCAACCGTTTGAGCCTTTGCTTCGTCAGAAGCTTTAACTGTCTTCATCCAGTCGTACTTCAAGCCCTTGTCATACTTTTCCATTTCACGTTCCCACTGGATTTGAGCGCGTTCGTCTGCCATCGCATTGGTTAGTGCAAAAGATTCGAGCTTATCTTTACGCTCTTTACGAGCTTCAGCAGTCTTTCTGAAGTTTTCCGTACCAGCAGCGGCACCCTTGGCGATATTGCTAAGAGCGTTTGGACTATCTCCGGATGCGATCAAGAAGCCCATCATTGCTAAGTTGTAGCCGTCGATCTTTTTGTCTTCGGCTGTGTCGCCTTTAAAAAGTCCAAGTTCTGCGGCAAGTTCTTTGTTCTTGTTAAACCGTTCTTTTAACGTCAGCTTTTCGTCGGGCTTTTTCTTGTTGGCAACTTCAAGATACACGTCGTTTTTGTCAATCTCAGAAGTTAAAGATTCTGCAGCATTAACAACGTCTTGAGCAAAGTTAGAGGCGCTCTTATCTATCTCACCAACCTGTGCTTCAAGCGTTGTAGGAGCATTCTGAGCGACAGATTTTTTGACTTCAGCTTTAGTGGTCTTAGGTTTAGGTTTAGGTTTAGCCACAGTGGTTCCAGGCCCCTGCGTATTCGCTTCAAGTTCTGCAATACGGTCTGGATCTGTTATCTGTCTTTGCTCTGCCAACTGTCTGTCGGCTTCAGCTTGCATTGCTGCTTTCTTGTCTTCAAAGAATCCTGGGATTGTCTGATCAAAAGGAATACTGCCTTCAGTCATTTGCATGGCACGAGCAATGCGCTCAGGATCTGTGTTTCTATAGCCAACAGTACGTTTACCCATAAACGGGGCGTCTTCTGTACCCGGAACAGTCATAATTCCTTGCTGGGCTGAGTCAAGACCTGCGTCGTCAAGACCCATTGTTCCTGATGAACTAAGAACAGGAGGAATATCAGGAATTAAAAGATCTGCTGCTGGTGTTGTAGGAGCAGGGACAGACCTCATCGAAGGTGTTAGACCTGCGTCATCTGACGTTCCAACTCCACTTAACCCTAAATTAACCCCAGCACCAGCTCCTTGACCTGACGGCTGAGGGAAAATTGTTCGTAAAGGATTTGCCATGAAGTTTCTTATATCTCCGGCACTTACTCCAAACAACGTGGTTGGACGAACGCCTTGTGGACCAGAACCGTTAGCAAATTTTTGTACTGTCTGCATTAACTGAGGGCTAGATGCCATGATCCCGCCCATTTGATTAAGCTTGTTCCGAGCGTTACGCGGCTTAAACAGTTTGCGGTTGTTTACATTGTTCATCGCTGCTGTCCTAATCCAAAGATGTTGCCCATCGAATCAAAGATCCCAGACTGGGACAATCCTGCGAGACCTAATCCAAGCCCTGCAATCTGAGAGGTAGTGGACGGAGACGGTGCAGTAGATGATGTCAACGTAGATGATGTTGATGGCACACCACGGAAGATGTCAGACATAAAGCTCAAACGCTGAAGAGGCTCGTACTGACGTTCAAGTTCCGTGGCCCGCGCTGCTTCGAGCCCGGCTTGAGCTTGTTGCTGCTCTAATCCACCTAATGACAACAATGCGTTTACGTCACGCTGTTGCCCAGTCTGTGCCATTTCACCAAGGGCAGCCTGCGACAGACCCGTCTTCGCAAGACTAGATCCGAGGGCCCCGATCCCTTGACCGAGCTGACCGAACAATTGTGCCGCGGACTGCTGACGTGCCATCTGATTCTGAAAGGCATTCTGTGCTTGCTGTTGTGCTTGTTGGAATCCGGCGGAACGCATTTGAGCACCAGTTCGTGCTTGCTGTTCCATGACGTTACGGGCCAGTTCTTGTTCAGCAACCGCTTGACGAGAACCGCCAAAGGCTCCGCCACGAACCGCCGCACCACGAACTTGCTGTCCTTGAATGTCCCCTTGACGTGCAATATCTTGCTGAGTCCGTGCAATCACGTCCTCCATATACGGGTCCATAAATGCTTGCGCGGAACGAGGGTCGTACCCGCCCATTGTACCCATCAAGATTGGAGCACCACTTAACGCAGTTCCAATGCCTTGTTCCAAGGCCCCCGCACCTGCACCAAGTGTGCCTTCTGCGGCTTGAAGCATTGGAGCGTAAGCACCAACACCAGTATAGCCAAGGTTGATTGCTTGTTGCTGGCCGGGAGAAAGAGCCGCGACCTGACGCTCTGGTATAAATGTAGGCTCACCCGCACGGGCTTGCGTCGAGGCCAGCAAATCCTTCAGGAATTTTTCTTGATACTCGGGTAAAACCGTTAGCTGTTCGCTGCGTACTGTTTCAACCATTACACCATCGCCTCATACTTCTTCATCATTTCGTACATGCGAGCTGCACCACCTGCACCATCAACGGCTTTCTTTGTCATTACAAATTCCCCGTCCGAGAGCCGAGCTTCTTGGACCGGCTGACCACCCTGATAAATCATAGCAGGAATATCATCACTGGTCCCGGTTCCCGGGCCTTCAATAAAGCCTCCTTGAGCGAAAGACATAGCCGTTTCCCTGCTGTAATCGTAGCGAGGAACAACATCTTGCCCAACGTAGCTTGTACCTTCGCCTGTTTCGCGAAGCCTTCTTAATCTATCTGTTTCTGGAATCTCTTCTGGTTCTTCTGTCGCACCAAGCAACATAGAGCCAAGCAGTAAATTTCCAGGAGTCAGTAATTTTGCAATACCAGAAGCAGCCGCTTGTGACTTAGCAATCGGAGCCGCTGCCGCCGCCGCTTGGCTACCTTCCATTGCTGCTAAGGCTTTTTCTGCTTGAGCCGCTTGTGTCGCCGCAGCAGTTTGACCTGCCGCTTGTGTCGCCGCAGCAGTAGATCCAACACCCGCAGCCTGCAAACCGCCGCCAGCAATACCAGCTACGGCAGCATTTTTAACAGCGTCTTTGAGGTCCCCGCCAGCAAGAAGAGTACCAATACCAGAACCTAGCGCGGCATTAACAACACTACCAGCAATGGGCCCCAGACCAAAAAAGCCTGCTGCTGCACCTGCAACTGGTAAAAGCTTCTTTAGAAAACTCAAAGCACTTCGCCTCCGAGAGCTTGTGGCATTACTGAGTGCCCCCGCTCATTGCTTTAGGTACAGTTACTGAAATCATTGTACTGCGTTTCTCAGAACCCGTCCAAGGGTTGCCGCACTGGGGACAATTCCCTTCGGGGTATGATGCAATCTCTGCCTCAGTGTCTACTTCGTTGTTACATGTCACACACTCGATGGTGTCTTGTGATGTTGCGTGAGTCCATTCTGTCATGATGTTCTTACCTCTATTGTACCGACGGAAGTTGTCGCTCCAACTCCANCGACGTGTGGGATGTATAAACGACTTACTTTAACAAAGCCGTCAACCTCAAACAAAGCGCCTTCTTCAAGCCCTTGNTCATTACCAGATTGTAGTCCAGTTAATGTCAAAGTTGTATGTCTCGCATCTCCGGGGTTTTGAACTTGTTGCAAGAATACCGAGAAAGAACGAACAATTTCGTCCTGATACTCCTTGCTATAACTAACCGGAGCATTCGGGAATATAGGGCGGACAAGACTACGACTCATCGTTTTCCATCCGGACGGATTTCAATGCGAGGAGACCCCAAACGCCACGAAACCCCAAGTTCATCGGATTCTACGCGAAGCGCGAAAGATCGCCCGCGCAACCGGAGATTGACTTGATTAGTAAACTGTTCCACGGGTACCGTTGCGGATCTGTCAACTTGTGCGGTGTCTGACTGCAAATAATTTCCTCCGGGGAAATTTCTAGCTTTTACAATCATATTTGCGGATGGACTTTCCGCAGTAGAACCGTCAAAAGTAATATCGGGGATGATCTTGCGAATAAAGGCAAAATTTTCCCCGTCCTGAATATCAATTTGACTGCTTTCGATGTAAGCCTCAATTGGAGAAAACGGCTCCGTGCTTCCATCACAACAGGCGTATTCTTGGTAATACAAATAATTGTCAGCGCCTGCCGCGAGGGGGTAAGGCAATATTCCACGATCTACCCAAGCAGTTCTTTCAAGTGTTCCGAAATACCAAATATTTTGTTCGTAATTAAACACAGCATAACGATCAATGTTGTCAGACGCTTCTGACGGATAGAACCACCACACTTCTGCATAAGCGGCATTTAATGCGGCAAACACTTTTTCCGATTGGTAAATATTAAAATCGTTAAAAATGTACTGACGGACAGAACACGGTAATTTTTGCACGGCACCTGTGTACACATAAAACTCTTCTGCGCCCATCCAGTACACCGTATCATCCACAGCTACCGCGGCATTTGGGGACATAATGGTGGTGTTTTCTGAAATCAAACCAACACCAAACGTAAAAGGCGCACCCAGATACTGCATGGCGTGTAAAGAAGCATCTGTCCAAACAAGAATTTGTTGACGAGTTTCTACGGCGGTAATAATTCCCGATCCTGAAGATAAGCGTAGATCTCCAGCGGTGTTTGTTGCCGTCGGTGTCCAGCTAAAAGGGTCTTCTTGATTAGAAAAACGAATTAACAAAGGATCTTGAGTTCCAATTGCTCCAACGCCGTCACAAGCAAATGCAATAACATGCCGGTCTCTATCGGAGACAAGAACTTTTCTTGCAATGGTTGGAGTATTTTCATCCGCAGAAGGAACTGAATACAACGGAACGGCGCGCTCAAAAGTCGCCCCGTAATTTTCGGACTTGTCCCAATAATAAATGCCGTCGTCGTAAACATTTAAAATAAGGTCTTCACCAAAATTGTCATGACTCCATAGACGCAAAGTATCGACGGAGGCGGCTAGATCAGTGCCCG
>JGI11772J19994_1000032_pt1 | contig 27902 bp, 26 predicted proteins | sample Etolagsurwater0m_FD_19994 | JGI IMG/M metagenome (IMG submission 19994) | reverse complement strand
TGATTTGAAATATATCCAGCTGCAACTTCAGTATCGTTTTCAGAATTAAAATTTTGGCCATCTTTTATTAAAGATCTTCTTACATTATTATGGTTTGATAGAGATCCATTATGAACCAAACATTCATCCTCCGATGTAGAATAGGGATGAGATCCTTGAGTGGTTATTGCGCTTTCAGTTGCCATTCTTGTATGACCAATTCCATGTGTCCCTGAAAAAGAAGATAATTTGAATTTTTTTACAACATCCTTTGGGTTTCCAGTTTGTTTAAATATATTAATACTTTTTCCATAACCAACTAAAGAAACTTCTGGGACTTCTTTTTTTAATAATTCTATGATTTTGGTAGGTTTTTCACTCGTTTCCAAAACAACATGGTCTGCATAACTTGTAAGTTTAATCTTTTTTATAAATTTTGATAATTTCTTTTTAAAATTAGCTTCTTTAAGCTCATTAAGACAAATAGAATACTTAAAAATATTTTTATTTTCTTTGGTATAAATCGCAAAACCTGCACTATCAGGTCCTCTAGTCGCCATTCCATCTAACATTCCAGATAAAAACTTACCCAAATGTTTTTCATATTTTTTTGTTTTTAAATAGATCCCAACAATTCCACACATAAGTTTTTGGTAAGTTATATTAACGATAATAAGAAGTCTTTATAGTAGAAAAGATTAACTACTACAATGATGATAATGGCCGCTATTACTCCGTACTTTGCTTTAGGAAAAGCTACCCCTCTCATTTTAGTTGGTCTTAATTCCTCGTTATTTTCTTTATCATCCATATTTTTTTATCCAAAAAAAAAGGGCGCCACAATTAAGTAGCGCCCAAATGTTTATTTTTTATTACCAATCGGTAATGTTGCTTTTATGATCATTAGCACCATGTCTTTTTCTAGCTAATCTAGAAAGTTCCTCACTTTCAGATTTGTTAGTTAAGACATGCCATCCGATCCATATAACTATACCTAGAATAACCAGTAAAGTTTCAGTGGATCCAGCTCCCGGATAAACTGCACCGACAACCTCCTTAGCACTTAAATGATCTATCCAGTTTGTAACTGTAGCCATATTTTTCTCCTTTACCTGGTTGCAGATGAAACTGCTTTTTCATCATTCTTAGCAGACTCCATCATTTCATAGTCTAATCCAGCTATTTCTACTTCACGTGGGATTCTTAATTTACCCATACCGCTTAGTACTTTAGCTATGATATAGCCTGGTAACATTCCAAGAACTCCAAACATTATTATTGCTCCTAAGAATTGTCCCAGTGGATTGATTGTTGCATAAGTTGATCCGTCCCACATAGCTCCTACACTGTATCCAGATGAAGGGTAGCCATTTAAAACAAATCCACAAATCACAAGACCAACAAAACCAGCATAACCATGTACTGCCACTGCACCAACTGCATCATCAATTTTGAACTTACGTTCAACCCAGTAATGTAGTTTGTATGCAATTACAACACCGATCATACCAATGATCATTGCTTGAATTGGATGATATAAATCATTTCCAGCTGAAGCACAGATGACACCTGCTAGTCCACTTGAGTAAGTCCAGAAAGGATCACCTTTAGCAATCCAATAACCAGCCAATAATCCACCTGATAACGACATCAGGAAGTTAAAGGTAATACCACTCAGTGTAGTAGGGGTTACATATATGTTTGTAGCTGTCCAATAGGTTACACCTTCCATTCCATATTCAGGCCCAAGATCAAATATCGGTATGTTACATGCCGCATAGAATCCCCAGAAACCAGTATAAATTAAAAATAATCCAACTGTAACTAGCCAAGGATTTCTTGGTCCTATATTTCTTGGCTCACCACTTGATGAGAATTTTCCAATTCTTGGTCCTAAAACCACTAGAACACCTAAAGCAAATCCACCCGCAATTGCGTGAATTACTCCTGATGCATAAGCATCATGATATCCTAAAATTTTAAGCATCCATCCATCAAAGTGCCATCCCCAAGCAGCATCAATTGTCCAAAATACAGATCCTATTGCTATTGCTAAAATTCCAAATGCAAAAGTTGTAATTCTTTCAATGATTGCTCCAGAGACGATAGAAGCCGCTGTCCATGAAAATAGTAAAAACGCAGCCCAGAAAACACCACTTATGTGATCACCTAAATTGATCGCCATAAATTCTGAGTTTGCTAAATACCATTTAGCACTAAAAGTACTATCGTCGGTAATCAACGCTGTACTTTCTGTCATTATTGAAGGTGCAATTCCAGGTCCTGTTGGAAATGCCCAGTAAATCCACCAACCAAAGAAAAACCAAGTAACCGTTACTAACGGAATTAACATTGTATTTTTCATAAGAGTATGTTGGTGATGTTTGTATCGAGAAGCTCCGACTTCATACATACAGAAACCGACGTGAATTAAAAACATCAGTACTACGGTTACCCAGTAGTAAAATTCTGTAAATATGGTTGTAAGAGCACCTAACTGATCAGTCATAATCTCTCTCTCCCTTATTTAGTTTCTAAAACACTATAAAATTTTGTGATTCGATACAAATAAAAGAATGATTAAAAACCTAGTGTGAACACTAGGTTTTTAATTAAATATCAACTTTAGATTGTGAGATTAGAATTTTAAGTAAGCTTTTTTCAAATCAACAAGAGGATGTTTTGGAGACATTTGAAACTTAACTAAAAGTTCCCTTGCAATCATATCTCTATCTTGTTGGTTGTTAGGAAGTTTAATTGATTTTGGAATAGTAACCCAACCATTTGCATTTCTACAAAATACTGCAGGCCTGCCTTCTTCGTAACCCATATGAACATCTTCTAACCAATTAAGATCATCCCATCCCATAGCTTCTACATATTTTTTTAGAAAAGGAGTGATCTTAGAGTAGTCAGGTAAAAGATTAACGTCATATCTATAACCAATCGACTGACCGATCATTTTTTCTCTAGCTGTTTCTTTTTTCTTACCTAATTGTTGGTCTTTAACAGCTTTTGATTTTGCTTTCACTTTTTTTGTTTTTTTCTTAGCCATTCTTACCTCTATATTTTGTGATAGTTGTCAACACCAACTGTGTAGTTAGTTCCTGCTAATGGAACTTTTGCTAAAGCAGATGCTTCTGTGGTTAATGCAGCTAAATCTTCAGGCTCTAAAGAGTGAATATTAGTTTTACCACATGCTCTTGCTAAAAGTTGTGCTTCTAACGTCATTGAATGTAAATAGTTGTAAACTCTAAGTGCAGCATCATCTGGATTTAATCTTGCTCTTAGTTTAGGATCCTGTGTTGCAACACCAACTGGACAACGACCAGTATGACAGTGGTAACACTCACCAGCTTTTACACCCATTTCTTTTTCAAAATTAGCCTCAGGTATATCTTTATTGCAGTTCAAAGCGATCATAGATCCAGTTCCAATTGCAATTGCATCAGCTCCTAATGCTAAAGCTTTTGCCATATCTGCACCATCTCTAATACCACCAGCATAAATTAAAGTAACTTTTCCAGTTTTACCCACATCATCAATTGCTCTTCTTGCTTCTCTAATTGCAGCAATTCCCGGAATACCAGTATTTGCAGCAGCAATATGAGGGCCGGCACCAGTTGAACCTTCCATTCCATCTAAGTAGATAGAGTCAGGGTCACATTTTGCAGCCATACGAACATCATCATAAACTTTTGATGCACCAAGTTTTAATTGAATTGGTACTTTATTTTTTGTTAATTGTCTTAACTCTTCAACTTTTAGAGCTAAATCATCAGGACCTAACCAGTCAGGGTGTCGAGCAGGTGATCTTTGGTCAATACCAGAAGGTAATGATCTCATCTCGGCTACTTGATCAGTTACTTTTTGACCCATTAAGTGTCCACCCATTCCAACTTTTTGACCTTGACCAATGAAAACTTCTATTCCATCTGCAAGTTGAGCATGATGCGGGTTAAATCCATATCTTGATTGAATACATTGGTAATACCATTTTTCAGAATATCTTCTTTCATCAGGTATCATTCCACCTTCTCCAGAACAAGTTGCACTTCCGGCCATAGTAGCTCCTCTTGCTAAAGCAGTTTTTGCCTCATAAGAAAGCGCTCCAAAACTCATCCCAGTAATGTAAACAGGTATATCAAGTTCAATTGGGTTTTCGCATCTTGGACCAATTACAGTTTTTGTTTCACATTTTTCTCTGTAACCTTCAATTACAAATCTTGTAAGCGTTCCAGGTAAGAAAACTAGATCATCAAATGTTGGAATTTTTTTCATCAATGCCATTCCACGCATTCTGTATCTTCCTAACTGAGCTTTTATGTGAATATCGTCAATTACCTCAGGAGTAAAAATAGCATTGTGTCCTAATAAACTTTTATTTCTTTTACCTTCTTCATGAGCATGTACGTCAGCTTTACCGCCAACACTTCCATTACTTTTTTTCTTTTTAGTTTTTTTCTTAGGCATTAAATTGCTCCTTTCTTCTCTGTAGGTTCTAAATTATCGTAGTTCCATAATTTTTTACCAGCTACAATTTTTTTCATTTTGCTGACATCAAAATTTTCTCCAATTTCAGCAACTTTTAATTTTCGTTTTAACCAGTCTTGGTCACTTTTTGTAAGTTCAGCGTCCACAGCATCACTTCCGTAAGATCCAATACTGCCACCGATAAAAATTGTACCATCATACATAGAGTCACCTAAATTTATTCCAACATCTCCAAGAATAATTATTCTTCCTCTTTGCATCATGAAACCTGTAAATGCACCAGCATCACCACCAACAATGATAGTTCCACCTTTCATATCGATACCAGTTCTAGCACCAACACTACCTTTACAAATTAAATCTCCACCTCTAATAGCTGCACCAAAACAAGATCCTGCGTTTTTTTCAATAACCACTTTACCGGCCATTAAATTTTCAGCACAAGACCAACCAACTCTACCGTTAATTCTAACAGTTGGACCATCGCATGAACCCATGCCAAAATAACCTAAACTTCCTTCAAAAATTAAGTTTAGTTTATTAAGTATTCCAACCCCTAAACTATGTTTTCCTTGAGGGTTTTTGATAACAATTGTTCCATAACCTTGACTCATTAAATTATCAATTTCTTTATTAGCTTCTGGAGCTGACATTTCTTTAACATCAAGATCTGTTCTTTTATTAAAATCAACATCATAAGTTCCAAAGTAATAGAAGTTTTCTGCTTCATCTGGGTTAAAAAACTTTTGTTGAGTTCTTCCTGTTAAAACCTCAGTGTGCATACCCATTGATTGGGCTTTTGATTTTTTCTCGCTTGTTTTTAGATTTGCCATACTTTTACCTCTCCATCATATGGATCATATGTATCAATTTCTTGTGGAAGAACTGATCTGATCGCTATTTCTTCTGAACCCATTGCAACCAAATCATCTGACTCATAAAGAACCAATGGTTTTGCAGCCATTGTATCTTTTGCCATTCCTAATGAGTCTTTTGTTGCAACAAAATAAGTAAATACCCCATCAAGTCCTGATAAAGAGTCTTTCATTCCTTCCTCAAGACTTGCTCCTTCTCTCATTTTTTGAGCAATATAAACCGCGATTAATTCTGAGTCACACTCAGACATAAATCTCATACCTTTATTCTCTAATGCTCTTCTGTTGTTCCAATAGTTTGTAAGTTGTCCGTTGTGAACCACTGACACGTCACTGAAAGGATATCCCCAAAAAGGGTGCGCTGATTTAATATCAACACCAGATTCAGTAGCCATTCTTGCATGACCTATTGCATGAGTTCCAACCAGTTTATCCAAAGAATATCTATCGCATACTGCTTTAGCATTTCCTAAGTCTTTAATTACTTCTAGTGATTTACCCATAGAAAGAATTTCAACACCCGGGATACTTTCAATCTTTTGAGAAAAATCTAATAGATCATTTTTATCATAAGAAATTTCGTATCTTAAAGAATAGGGTAGAGTTCTTTCTTCTTTTAGAACTTTAGCGCCTAGTTCAGCTAAATATTGATCTACAATTTTCTTTCTCTCGTCATAAACAGAAACATCTTCCATAATAGAAGAACTTCCTTCTCCAACATTCTCACCAACTTTGAAACGCATGATAAAATTTTTACCATCGGTATCTCCATACAAAGCGTAACCTGTTGAATCTTCACCTCTATGTTTTAATGCTTGAAGCATTCCNTGAAGTTCACTTCCTACATTGGAAGATTTNCCTCTATGTATTAGTCCAGCTATCCCACACATTTTTTTTGTTCCTCTCTTTATGTATATTTTTTTTAAGACCTACGGTAGACAATCAAGATAAGTATCCAGATCCCACTGAGTTGTTGCACCTAAAAATCTTTCCCATTCATCATTTTTGTACCAATGGAATATTTTGTACATTTCATCAGGCATTGCAGATTGAATGACTTTATCTTCAGCAAGTCTGTCCAATGCTTCACCAAGACTTAAAGGTAATTTTTTAACATCTTTACCAGCCTTTTGTGCTTCATAAATATTTCTCGACTCTGGTTTTCCAGGATCAATATTATTCGTTAAGCCATCATCAAAAGCTTTTAAAAGTGCAGCACCCATTAAATATGGATTATGCATTGAGTCTACTGATCTGTACTCAAATCTTCCAGGAGCAGAGACTCTTAATCCACAAGTTCTATTCTGATATCCCCAGTCAGCATATACAGGAGCCCAGAAGCCTTGATCCCACAATCTTCTATAAGAGTTCACTGTTGAAGATCCAATTGCTGTTAAAGCAGGAAGGTGTTTCATCACTCCTCCAATTGATTTTAAACCAATTTTGCCTGGTAACTGAATATCTTTTGTGTCAGGCATAAAAGTGTTTTTTCCACCTTCAACATAACTAAATACTTCATCCATCGCTGGTATAGATTTATGACCTAATTTATTTACTTTATCTTTACCGCCAGTCCATAAAGACATGTTTGTATGACAACCACTTGCCGAAACACCCATAAATGGTTTGGTCATAAAACAAGCAATTAGATTAAACTCTCTTGCAACTTGAGCACAAATTTGTCTGTAGGTTGATAATCTGTCGGCGTTTCTTAAAACATCATCAAACATCCAGTTCAGCTCTAATTGACCTGGAGCGTCTTCATGATCTCCTTGGATCATATCAAATCCCATCGCTCTAGCGTATTCCATCACCTTCATGAAAACAGGTCTTAAAGATTCAAATTGATCAATGTGATAACAATAAGGTTTAGAAAATCCTTTGCCTGTAGGTGTTCCATCTTCATTTCTAGTTAGCCACATCATCTCAGGCTCAGTTCCAACTCTTAACTGATATCCATGTTTCTTTTTAAATTCATTAGCTATAATTCTTAGGTTACCTCTGCAATCAGAAGTTAAATGACCACCTGGATTTTCTCTCTCTTCTCTGTTTCTAAAACATGTTACAAAAACTCTTGCAACTTTTTTATCCCAGGGTAATTGGCAAAAAGTTTCTGGATCAGGGATTCCAACAAGTTCTTTTGCTTCAGGTCCGTAACCTATGTAATTATTATGACGATCTAAAAATAAGTTTGCAGTTGCTCCGTAAACTAATTGAAAACCTTTTTCACATGTTCTTTCCCAATGGTCAGAAGGAATTCCTTTTCCAACAACTCTTCCTGTAACAGATATGAATTGAAAAAATATATACTCAACACCAAGCTCGTTTATTTTTGCTCTTACTTGTTTAACAAGTTTAGCTCTACCTGGTTGATTTACGTGTTTGTCTAGATCTGTCATTTATTTCACCCCTCAATGAATTATAATTTATTCAAAGGTAGTTGAAATTTTTATTTGTGTCTAGCCTTGAAGTTTAACTCCAAGGGAACGGACTGTTCGATGTAGGGTGAAGTTCACCTTTCTCGTAACGGTTGAATCTAAACGGTTTCAATAAATCACTCTCACTACCAAGAATTTCTTTTGCAACAAGTTCACCAACACCAATCATCTTGTAACCATGGTTGGAATCTGCAATCATATATACATTTTCTAAAAATCTATCAAAGATTGGAAATGAGTCAGGAGTCATACATCCAAGTCCACCTGATGGTCCTTTTCTATAAAGATCAGATTTCCCTTCAAATCTTTTTTGACAATGAGCTAATGCTGAACACCACATGTCATTAAATTCTTCTGTAGTTTGATACTCAGGAGACTCTATTCCATAAGGATCCACATTTACTTNATCAAAATGTTTATCAACTATGTAAGGCGAAGTTCCACCTTGAACACCTAATCCTTCAATATCAGGCTTATAGTATATTCCCCANATCTTATCTGTNATTAATTTTTTAGTTTTATCAGAATACAAAGGAGCAGTAGAGTCGACATGAATTACTGGAGGCTGTTGTCCATTGTTCATTTTTAAGAAATCAGCATCAACTCCAATTACACCTTCTTGAAGCATCCAATATGTCCACATATCAGTTTCATGCATCTTACCATCTTTGCCTTTAATATTTGCAGTCTTTGGAAGTTCTAACATATTCCAAAAATCTCTAGCCCATGGACCAGCACCAATTACTACTTGTTCACACTCAATAGTACCTTTGTCAGTTTCAACACCTGTAACAGCTTTACTGTTACTTCCTCTTTTAAAACCAATAACCTTAACACCCTTCATCACTTGAACACCATTTGAAGTAGATTTATTTTCAAGCGCTTTAATAGAGTCTTTATTAAATGCGTAACCACCTTTTTTTTCATGAAGCACAGATGTAATCCCTTGAGCTTGCCAATCATCAAACATGCCCTTCATATAATTCATGCAGTCTTTTTCACCTTCAATAAATTCTGAATCATAACCTATTGCTTTTTGTTGCTCATAAATAGTTGCAACATCTTCATGCATTACTTCTGGAGAAATTTGTAAATACCCTACAGCATTATATTTAAATGCTTTTGGATCACTCTCCCAAACTGAAACAGAGTGAGCCATTAACTCTCTCATAGCTGGCTGAAAATAATTATTTCTAACAACTCCACATGCAATACCGCTTGCACCAGCTGCAATATCTTTTTTTTCAAGAACCACAATATCACCAGGATTTTTATATGTTTCTGAAAGTTTCCAAGCAGTACTCAAACCATGAATACCACCACCAATAATAACTACTTTTGCTTTTGAAGGTAATGTTGACATATCAAAACACTATTTTTTGGTAATAGTAATTAATATAATTTTTTATAGAACTAAAAATTATATATAAAAAATATAAACTTCCAGCGATTTAAAAAAAAGCCTAATAACTGATGTTTTTGAGTGTATTTAGGTAATTATTAAACTCAGCAATAAATGACTCGCTTGGAATGATATTTTTTATTCGCTGATCAGTTGAAGTTTTTTCTAGACGAAAGAATCCTTTCTCGCAAGCTTCTGTAATTATCAAAGCAGATTTTGGTCTAGAGGTTTTAAACAATTTAGTTTTTAGACCCTCAACAGATAATTTTTTACCTTCTTTATAAGCTGACATGACTAATAACATCATGTGATAATGTGAAGGTGATTTTCTAAAAAAATAATTACTAGATGTATGAGATTGCTTCATTTGTTCTTCCCAAAATTCTAATAAAGTTTTTTTATTTTTATTTTGCGGCATATTTTTTTATGCTCTTACTCTTGATTTTGTAGGATCGTAAAAAGGAAAAGAAACTACTTTTGCACCAATTCTTTTTTGATGCCCATCTAATTTACCAACTTCAACTTCAGTTCCAATTTCAGAGTATTTTACATCAATTCTACAAAGAGCAATATTTTTTCCAAGCTTTGGCGATAACATTCCACTTGTTATTGTGCCAATTTGTGCTCGTCCTACATGAACACAATCTCCATTAACTGCTGGTTCATGACCAACAAGTTCTAAACCAACTAATTTTTTTTGTGGACTTGCTTTTCTTTTTATTAATTCTTCTTTACCAATAAAATCATCTTCTTTAGTTTTAAGTGGAACAGTAAATCCAATTCCTGCTTCAAAAGGATCTGTTTGATCATCAAACTCATATCCATAAAATATAAGTCCAGCTTCTATACGAACCATATCTAAAGCCTCTAATCCTAAAGGCGTGATATCAAATTCTTTTCCAGCTTCCCAAACTTTATCCCAAACTTCATTTGCATCTTTTGGATGACACCATATTTCATATCCAAGTTCACCTGTGTAACCTGTTCTCGAAACTACAATTGGTGTTCCTGTTTCATGATCTATTCGAGCAATATTAAATCTGAACCATTCAAGCTCAGTTATTGATGGTTGGATAGGAGCAGTCCAAACAAATTTTTCTAGAATTTTTCTACTATTAGGACCTTGTACTGCAATATTATGTATGTGGTCTGTTGCAGATTTTATCCAAACTTTATAATTTTTCTTTTTAGCTTGTTCTTTTAACCACTCTCCACTGTATTCATCACCACCGATCCATCTAAAATTATCTTGTCCAAATTTAAATAGAGTTCCGTCATCTAACATGCATCCATTTTCATAACACATTGCAGTATAAACAACTTGACCTACTGATAATTTTTTAACATTTCTTGTTAAAGTGTATTGCATTAAGTTTTCTGCATCTGGGCCAAGTATTTCAAATTTTCTTAATGGAGAAAGATCAGTTGCGATCNCACTTTCTCGACAGGCATTATATTCTTTTATTGTTCCTGAATTAGTAAAGTTATTTGCTAACCAAAANCCTTTNTATTCAACAAAATTTCTTGTTAGCTCAGATGTTTTTTTATGAAAACCTGTTTCCTGGGTTAGTTTTGGCTCAGAGTCTGTTTTCATTCTAAATGCAATAGCTTTTGAATATTTGTTAGTTTTTCCATAAGTTCTAACAAATATATCTGTCGGGTTCCAGCCATTAGCAGCATCAACATCACAAGGACAGGCTGATGAAATACATGTTAAATCTTTTAAAGCTCTAAACAAAACATAGTCACCTGGTCTAGACCATGGCTCATCAAATGTTGCAACATTGTTTGCATCAATTGCAGTATTAAAAAAAAGGTTTATTGCAGACCAACTTTTTCTAGCGTTAACGTCATATTTTTCTAAACCTTTGTTAAAGTTATCGGTACAATTGATATGCCCCATATAACCTAAGTCCTCATAGTATTTAGAAGTACATGCTAAATTAAAAGTATCATGTCTTCCAACAGTATCTCTAACAACCTCGACCATAGCTTCGTGATTACCATCATAAAATTTTGAAAACAAACCTGGACCTGGATAAGCACTACCCATGAACGTTCTGGTCGCTTTATCATCGATTATACTTTCAATACCATCATTTAATTTATGAGTATCAAAAGCTAAGAAATCAGAGCATTGCCTTCCGCCTGTATCAATAATTTGAATATATTCACCTGCTTTCACTTCATAAGTTTCTGCAGTTCTTCTTTTAACAAGTTGCTCAACTATAGGGTCACTTAACGGTTCTGGTAAAATGAACTGCTCATCTGTTTCTGAAAATTTGGCTCTATTAATAAAAACAGTTAAATCAGTTGGTGGATTTTGTTCATGAACATTTAACGGATCACCAGGTGCTGCTATTAAAACAAAGCATTTGTCTTTTGATGATAAAATTATTTTTTCTCCCATCAAACAATCTTCATCAAATAGAATTGATGATTTTGCTTTTTGAAGATCTAGATTTCTCTTTTTAAAAATATTTGAAATTTTTTCATCTTTTGCAATTGTTCTTTTAGAAAAATCTGCATTTGCAATTTCTTTTAAATTTAAAATTGATAGATCAGGCTTACCTTGATTATTAAAAACTATAATTTCACAAATTTGTTTGCCTTCATCATTTATAATCTCAATTTTATCTTCTGGAAAAACTTCTATTACTGATAAACCGCCACCTTTAACAAAATATCTTTCAACTCCTGGTGGTAAAGCTCTTAAGCCTGGATTTTTGATTTCGTTACTAGTTCCTAACATTTTAACAAAACTATATATATTTTTTATAAGTTTATTCTAATCAAAACGAGTTGACTATAAGTTTAATTAATAACATACTTTAAGAATTAATATTAATAGAGGAGAAAAAAATGAAAAAAATAATATCATTAATATCTGCTCTAGTAATTTCTGTAGTAAGTTTTGCAGGAGTTTCTAACGCTGATAGTAAAAAACCTATCGTAATTCCAACTCATAACTGGTCAAGCCAAATTGTAATGGCTTACGTTATTGGTGGTATTTTCGAGAGTATGGGAAATAACGTGAAATACGTTAACGCTGACTCGCAAGCAGTATACGAGTCTGTTCGTATGGGAGACATAACAATTTCTCATGAAGTTTGGGAAGGAGCATTTGGAAAGTCATTCACAGTAGCTTTAGAGAAGGGTGGAATTCTTGACTGGGGTGATCATGAAGCTAGAACTTTAGAAGATATGGGTTATCCAAATTGGGTTGCTGACAAAGGATTATGTCCAGGTCTACCAGATTGGACAGCTTTAAAAAATCCAGATTGTGCAAAAAACTTCACAACACCTGATTCACCAGATGGTAAAGGAAGAATGTTGGAAGGTCCACAAAGTTGGCATGGTGACTTAATTCCTCAAAGAGTTGACGCTTTAGGTTTAGGTGATCTTTGGTGGGTTAAATTTGCTGGAAGTGCTGATGCTCTTTGGGCAGAGTTATCTGCAGCTGAAAAAGAAGGAAGAGGAACAATTATATTCAACTGGACACCTAACTTTACAGACGGTGCTGGTTTTACATTTATTGACTTCCCTCCATACACAGCTGGTTGTAGACCTGTAGACGGTGGTGACGGTAAATGTGGTTCTCCTGATGGATACTTGAAAAAAGCAGTTCATGAGGATTTCCCAAAAACTCATCCAGATGCAGCTGCAGCGTTTAAAAAATTGACATTTTCAACAAGTAACATTGGTGCAATGGCAGCTTTAGTTGACGTTGATGGTATGACTCATGAGGATGCAGCTAAAAAATGGCTAGCTGATAACGAGTCGGTTTGGAAGCCTTTTATTAAATAAGGATAAAAGTTAAAAAAATTAAAATCTCCCCCAATATGTTTGGGGGGGATTTTTTTATATTAATTTATTTAAGGTTTACTGATGAAAAAAAATTTACTCATTATATTTTTAAGTTTTTTAATTAGTTCTTCGGTATTTGCTCGAAGCACTGGATGTAAAGAAGGAAATTGCGAAAACGGTTTTGGTAAATGGATCTACACAGATAAGACAACTTACGAAGGTGAATGGGTTGCAACTAAAAAACAAGGTCAAGGAGTTGAGACATGGCCAAATGGATATATTTATAAAGGTGAATTTAAAAATAGCGAATGGAGTGGACAAGGTATTTTAACATTTCCAGATGGATCTACTTATGAAGGTGAGTGGTCTAAAGGTTTTATGAATGGACAAGGGACGTTTACTTGGGCTGATGGTAAACAAAAAACAGGCACTTGGATAAATGGAAAGTTACAAGAGTAATGTCAAAAGAAAATAATTTAAGTAAAACTAATGAATCACAAAAATTTATAAAGCAATTTGTTGGCTTGACGATAGTTACACTAATAGTAATAGCTTTTTTTGGGATTTTAAATGGGATATTTGGACAGGGTGATGATTTAGTTAAAAGAATGAAACTAGAGGAACAAAGAATTGCTGAAGAAAAAAAACTAAGCGAGTTGATTTCAAAGTTACCCTCAGGAATATTGGTATCGTTTGATGGAACAGATCATTACAAATTAACAGATGACGTCTATGAACAAGTGTGTAAAGCTACAAAATTAATCCCACAAAGAGCTATAATGGGTGCTAATTTCTTAAACTTTAGAGCTCATGAGCTGTACACAATTAATGGAAACCAAATTGAGGAAACATTTGTAAAATGGAACCAAGAAAAAAGTAAATGCTTTGCAGGCTACACAGTGAGTGGCAAAAATGTAGGAGTGGATGAGAGTATTACAATAAGTGGAGAGGCTTTAAGTTTTTTAAGTACTGGAATTGATACAAGAGTTTATTTTATTAAAAATTTTTAATGAGGAAAGGCAACAATTATTAACATTTAAATCTTATTAAATTTAATATAACTTTAAAAAACTTATGTCTGAGACAATCATCAAATGTGAATCGGTTTACAAAATTTTTGGAGAAAATGCCAAAAAAATGCTTGAAGAAGCAAATGGCAATGTAGATGCAAAAACTTTTCAAGATAAAGGATGTATAGTTGGAGTTAATAATGCTTCTTTTGAGGTTAAAAAAGGTGAAATGCTTGTAGTAATGGGTTTGTCTGGCTCAGGTAAATCAACATTATTAAGATGTATTTCAAGATTAACAGATGCAACTAGTGGAAAAATTTTCATAGAAGGACAAGATCTATTGGAATTAAATAATAAAGAACTTATTGAACTTAGAAGAAATAAAATGGGAATGGTTTTTCAAAGTTTTGCCTTGTTGCCACATAAAACAGTTGTTGAAAATATTGCTTTTCCACTTCAAATAAAAGGTACAAATACACAAGATAGTATTAGTAGAGCAATGGAAATGGTCAAATTAGTTGGACTGGATGGAAGAGAAAATTACTTTCCAAGAGAGCTTTCAGGGGGACAACAACAAAGAGTGGGGATTGCAAGATCATTAGCGGTAGAACCTGATATATGGTTTTTAGACGAACCTTTTTCTGCATTAGATCCTTTAATTAGAAGAGAAATGCAAGATGAGTTTTTAAGACTTCAAGAAAAATTACAAAAAACTATTATGTTTATTACCCATGATTTTGATGAGGCATTAAAGCTAGCAGATAGAATAGCTATTATGAAAGATGGCATAATTGAACAACTAGATACACCGGCCAATATAGTTTTAAACCCAGCTACAGAATATGTGAGGAAGTTTACGGAAGAAGTTCCAAGAGAAAAAGTTTTAGTCATTGAGGATGTTATGGACACTATAATTAAAGATAATTTGAGTGATCTAAAAGTTTCAAAAGATGACATCATAGAAAATGTTGCAGAAAAAATTCTAACTCAAGAAAAAACAGTAAGCGTAGTTGATACCAATAATAACGTTGTGGGTTCAATTAAACCATCAAAAATAATTGATACGGTTTTTGGAGGAAGAAAAAAAGATCATTAAAGTATGGAATATTTAAAAAAATATCCAAAATTATTTCAATGGTTATTTTTATTAGCTATTTTTTTTGGATTGTGTTTTGCAATTGATGTTCCAGAAACTTATAAATTTATAAGAGGCCAAGCAGAATTTATTAAAGACCCTAATCAAAGTGTTTATTCTTTCTTAGGTAAAGAAGTTAGGTATTACGCATTCGATGTATTTTGGAGATTGCCTCCATTACTTGGTTGGTTGCCAATTTGGATAAATGACTCTTTATTTTTCTTAATGAATGAGTGGATGCCAATGGAATTTTGGAATGAAGACACTCAAGAATTTAAAACTCGTCCATTATTGCTTCAGATTAGTAGAAATTTAACGTCTTTGATGACTTTTTTAATAGAATTGATTAGAGAGATTTTATTGGGCGGATTAGAAACTATAGTTGCGTTTACTAGTTGGGATTTTATTGATGCGTATCCATGGTTAGAGTTGCCTGGTTTGCCTTGGACTATTGTTGCAGCTGGAGCAACAATACTTTCTTATAAATTAAGTGGTAAAGGACTAGCTTTGTTTGCTGGATTAACACTGATTTATATTTCGATATTTGGTCAATGGAAACCGTCAATGCAAACGCTTTCATTTATATTAGTTGCAGCTCCGCTATCATTTATCTTTGGATTAGTTCTAGGTATAGCTGCTTATAAAAGCAAACGAGTCGAAAAAGCTTTGTATCCAATTCTGTTAGTGATGCAAACTATGCCACAATACGCTGTATTAGTTCCTGCTCTTGTTCTTTTTGGAGTTGGTGATCATGCTGCCGTAATCATTACTATGGTTGTTGCAGTTCCACCAATGATATTATTAACAATTTTGGGTTTAAGAGCTATCCCCCCAGAAGTTATTGAAGCAGGACGTATGAGTGGCTGTACTAATTGGCAATTAATGCTGAAAGTATTAATTCCTACAGCAAGACGAGATATTTTAATTGGAGTTAACCAAGTTATTATGGTTTGCTTTTCAATGGCCGTTATTTCTGCATTTATTGGTGCTAAGGGTTTAGGATTTAATTTGTTATTAGCATTGAACCAACTTAACATTGGATTAGCTTTAGAAGCTGGCTTATGTATAAGTTTAATTGCAATTCTTTTGGACAAAATGTCTTTAGCTTGGGCCAATAAACAAATTGATTATTTTGGTAACATGACATTTTTTCAAAGAAATAAAAATTTAATATTTTTTTCAGCTTCGGTAATAATTGGAATAATTCTTGCCTATATTGGAACTTTTATTTTCAAAGGTGGTTTTAACTACTTGTTTGAAGTCCCACATAATAAAGGAATATCAACTGCAGATTTTTGGAATAAAGGCGTTGATTGGATTTTTGATACTTTCTTCGTTTATATTAAAGCTTTTAATACATGGTTGATTGTAGATGTGCTTCAGCCAATGAGAGCTTTATTTTTAAGAATGCCTGCAGTAGCTACTTTAGTTTTAGCAGTTGGTGCAGGATATTTAATTGGAGGAATTCGTTCAGCTTTAGTTATAGCTGCTTTAACTTTATTTATAGCTTTAAGTCCATGGTGGGATAGAGCGCTTGTTACATTATACATGGCAACTTTTGGAGTAGTGGTTTCTTGTTTAATCGGTTTTACAGTTGGAACATTGAGTTTTCAAAATAAAAAATCAGCTGCGTTTATGCTTGGGGTTTGTGATATATTTCAAACTTTTCCGTCATTCGTATATTTAATTCCTGTAATGATGTTATTTGGGATCACAGATACTTCAGTATTAATTGCAGTAGTTGTTTACGCAACGATACCTGCAACAAGATACACCATTGAAGGACTAAGAAGTGTTCCAGTTGGTTTGCATGAAGCTGCAACAATGTCAGGTGTAAATAAATTTCAAAGATTAACTAAAATAGAATTTCCTTTAGCCTTTCCACACATGATGCTTGGATTAAATCAAACAATTGTTTTTGCCTTGTTTATGGTAATTATTGGAGCATTTATTGGTACAGAAGATTTAGGACAATATATTTTAAAAGCATTATCAGATAAAAATGGTGCTGGTATTGGTTTGACGCTAGGTATCTGTGTTGCTTTCATCGGTTTAATATTCGATAATTTGATAAGAACCTGGGTTAATCAAAGAAAAAAACATCTCGGAATTCAATAAATTAAAAAATGAAAAATGAAACAATCAACATGATTGGATGGGTTTTATTTATAATTTCAGCAATTGGATTTATAATATCTAGTATTGGTAATTTTTGGGCAATGTTTGGAAGTTTATTCTTTTTAGTCGCCTGTTTTGTTTTTTTGATCCCTTATTTTAAAAAAGAAGATTAAAAATATTTTAATATTACTTCTACTTGTTTAAAAATGTTTTCAAAGAGTCATCCATCGCTGTCTCCCATGGTGTGTGGTGAACTGGTCCAATAGAACCAGTCACAGGTGAAGAAAAAGATTTATTTCTGTAAGTCATAATGTCCTCAACTTTGTGATGTTCCCACTCTTTGAAATGTTTTCTAATTAATTCAAAATCAATTTTAGGATAATCAGATAATGAATGCAGTTCTTTTGTATATTCTGTCTGAAAATCAATCATTTGATCTGGATTTTCTAATTTTTCTTCAAGTGAAACCCATTTATTAATATCATTTTTAATCTCAGTTTCACTTGGAAGTGTAATTTTACCCATAATAACATCTCTTGCAAACCAAGCTTGACAATCAAACATATTAAAAGTGTGAAATTGATCTTGCATTCCTAAGTACATTAACTTGTGATTATTTTCCCAAACAACCCCTTTATATAATTTAGGTGGATATAATCTATTGTGTGTTTGAAGTTTAAGATCTTCTGTAAGAAAAGGAAAATGATGAAGATAACCAGTGCAGAGAATTATAGCATCTGCTTCTTGTTCATGTCCATCTTTAAAAATAGCTTTGTTTCCTTCAAGTCTATCAAGATGGTAAACTTCTTTCATTCCTTTAGGCCATTTAAATCCCATTGGATTATGTCTGTACCCAATAGTTACACTTTTGGCTCCATATTTATGACATTGTAAAGCGACATCTTCCGCAGAATAACTACTGCCAAGTACAATTACATTTTTTCCTCTAAATTCTTCAGCATCTCTAAAATCATGAGAGTGCATTATTCTTCCAGGAAAAGATTTCATCCCAGGGTATTCTGGAATGAAAGGAACTGAGAAGTGACCTGTTGATACAACTACATAATTAAATGTTTCTTTTAAAATTGTATCATTTTTTTTATCTCTATAAGTAAGATTAAAACTATCATTACTATAAGTAACATTTGTTACAGTTGTATTGAATTTGATTTTATTTTTAAGATTTCCTTTTTTTACCCTTCCAAGAATATAATCATATAAAACTTCTCTAGGTGGAAAAGATGGTATTGGTTGACCAAAATGCTCATCAAAGGAATAATCGGCAAACTCAAGACATTCTTTTGGCCCATTAGACCAAAGATATCTGTACATGCTATTTGGAATAGGGTCTCCATATTGATCAGAACCAGTTCTCCAACTGTAATTCCATAAACCACCCCAATCGTCCTGTTTATCAAAACACACTATTTCTAGGTATTTTTTCACCTTTTTTTTCAGCTTGTTCAAACGATCTTAGCATTGATAATCCACACGGACCTGCACCAATTATAGCAATTTTTGTCATTAATTATCTCCAGTAAATATTTTATATGTTTTATTTACTCACAAAATGTAAGAAATTAAAAGAATTAATTATTCAATGTATGCAATATTTAATTAAATAATTTATAATTTGCTTAGTGAATAAACTTATTCTTTCAATTGACCAAGGAACTACTTCGAGTAGATCAATCTTATTTGATTTAAAAGGTAGAAAAGTTTTTTCTTCTCAATATGAATTTCAACAAATTTTTCCAAAACCAGGGTGGGTTGAGCATAATCCAGAAGAAATTTGGAAGGTGACTTTAAAAACAATTAAAGAATCAATTAAAAAAAGTAAAAAATTAAAAGCAAAGGTTATTTCAATTGGAATTACCAACCAAAGAGAGACAACAATTCTTTGGGATAAAAAGACTGGCAAACCAATATATAATGCAATTGTTTGGCAAGATAGAAGAACAAGTAAAATCTGTGAAAATTTAAAAAAAAGAAAATTAGAAAATTTATTCAGGCATAAAACTGGTCTATTTATTGATCCATACTTTTCAGCAACAAAAGTAAAATGGATATTAGATAATGTTTCAATATCAAAAAAACTTTTGAAAAATAAACAATTGATGTTTGGAACAATTGATACTTTTTTAATTTGGAGATTAACGAATAAAAAACATCATCTTACTGACGCAACTAATGCAAGTAGAACTATGATGTATAATATAAATTCAAATAAATGGGATGATGAAATCTTAAAAAAACTAAATATTTCAAAATTTATTTTACCCAAAGTAAAAAATTCTGCTGATGATTTTGGAGTAACTTCTAAGAAAATTATAGGTGAAGAAATACCAATTAATGCAGTATTAGGAGATCAACAAGCAGCTGCAGTTGGGCAAGCTTGTTTTGATAAAGGTTCCGTTAAAAGTACATATGGCACAGGAGCCTTTGCCATAATAAATACAGGAAATAAAAAAATTTTATCTAAAAATAAATTATTAACTACAATTTGCTACAGATTAAAAAACAAAAATACGTATGCATTAGAGGGCTCTATATTTATTGCAGGTGCTGGTGTTCAATGGTTAAGAGATAAGATTAAACTGATTGATAATGCTCAAGAAACTGAAAAAATTTCAAAATCTATAATTGATAACGATGGAGTATATGTTGTGCCAGCGTTTACAGGCTTAGGAGCTCCTTACTGGAAAGCAGAAGCCAAGGGATTGATAACTGGATTAACGAGAAATACAGATTGGAAAAATTTAGTAAGAGCAGTAATCGAGTCGGTAGCTTATCAAAGTTATGATTTATTTGATGCTATGAAAAAAGATGGATCTAGACCTAATATTATTAAAGTTGATGGAGGTATGGTTGCGAACGANTGGTTTTCTCAGTTTTTATCAGACATTTTGAATACAAAAGTATTACGACCNGCTATTCAAGAAACNACAGCATTAGGTGCAGCTTTCTTTGCNGGATATCAAGCAGGTGAATTTAAATCTTTAGAAGAAATAAAAAATAAATGGAAAAAANATGCAATTTTTACCCCTAAAATTAAGAAAAATTTAAGAACTAACTTATTGAAAGGGTGGCAACAAGCAATTAGAAAAACTTTAGCTTAATTTTTAGCTTATGAAAAAAATAATCATAATTGGTGCTGGCGCGATGGGATCTGCTTTTGCTGTTCCTTGCGTTGAAAATGAAAATGATGTCACAATTGTTGGCACCCATTTAGAGGATGATTTGATAAAAGATATTATTTCAAATGAATATTTTCATCCAGGATTAAAAACAAAACTTCCAAAGGAAATAAAATTTGTCCAATTCAATGAATTGCAGCCTATTTTAGAAAAAGATGTAGATTTAATTGTTGCAGGAATAAGTTCAATAGGAATTGAATGGTTTGCAAAACAAATATCTAAGAATTATAAAAAAAAATTACCAATTGTCTTATTAACAAAAGGTTTATCTATTGTTGACAATAAACTTACGACACTATCCGATAAAATTAAAAATATTTTAGAAAAAAATGGTCACTCAGAAATTAATATTTCAGCAGTTAAAGGCCCTTGTTTAGCAGCTGGTTTAGCAAATAAAATGAGAACAGGAACAGTTATTGCTAACAAAGATTTAAAACAGTGTCAGTCATTAAAAAATATGATTTCAACAGATTATTATTCCATGGAAATATCAGAAGATGTACCTGGAGTAGAGTTATCTGGAGCGATTAAAAACATATATTCAATGCTCATAGGTGCATCTGAAGGATTAAGTAACTCCAAAGCTTCAAAAGAGATTCAATCCAAATATTTTTTAAATACTGCAGCCTCATTAATTCATAGATCAATTTCAGAAATGGTTGAATTTATTTCGCACTACGGAGGTAAGCCAGAGACAGTTTATGGTTTAGCAGGTCTTGGTGATTTGTACGTTAGTGCTATTGGCGGAAGAAATAGTTTGATGGGAAAATATTTGGGTCAAGGATTTTTATATAAAGAAGCTAAAGAACAATTTATGAAAGATGTTACGGTAGAAGGAGCTCAACTTGCTTTAGAGATTGGACCAAAAATATTAGAAGATCTAAGTAGTAAAAATTTTCCTTTATTATTTAATATGTTAAATACTATTTGTGAAAATAAAAAATTAGAAATTAATTGGTAAATGAATTCAAATTGGAATTACCCAACAACTATGTGGGTTGGAAAAGACAGAATTAAAGATTTATCGATTGCTTGTAAAAATTTAAAAATCAACAAACCTTTATTAGTTACTGATAGTGGTCTTGCTAAATCTAAAATTGTTACTGATGTATTAGATAATCTTAAAAATAATGGAATTTTAGTTGAATTATATTCAAATGTAGTGGGCAATCCAACGGGCACTAATGTAAATGAGGGTGTTGATTATTTTAATAAAAATGGTTGTGATGGAGTAATAGCTTTTGGAGGTGGAAGTGGCCTTGATGTTGGTAAAGCAATTGCATTTATGTCAGGTCAAACATTGCCTATATGGGATTTTGAGGATGTTGGAGATAATTGGACTAAAGCTAACTCAGAGAAAATAGCACCCATTATAGCTGTTCCAACTACTGCAGGAACTGGATCAGAAACAGGGCGTGCATCTGTAATTTTAAACGAGGAAACAGGTGTAAAAAATATAATTTTTCATCCTAAATTTTTACCATCAATAGTCATATTGGACCCAATTTTAACAGTTGGACTTCCATCAAAAATTACAGCAGCAACTGGTATGGATGCTTTAGCACATAATCTAGAAGCTTATTGTGCACCAGGCTATCATCCAATGGCTGATGGAATTGCACTTGAGGGTATGAAAATAATTAACGATTGGTTGCTAGAAGCAGTTAACAATGGATCAAACATTGAAGCTCGTCAAAATATGTTGTCAGCAGCTAGCATGGGATCAACTGCATTTCAAAAAGGTTTAGGGGCAATTCATTCATTGAGTCATCCTGTTAACGCTTTAAACAATATTCATCATGGCTTATCTAATGCAATATTCATGCCTTATGTATTAACTTTCAATAAAGATGTAATTGAAAAAAAAATAATTAAGATTTGTGATTATTTAGAACTTCCAGATCGATCTTTTAATGGTTTTATTAATTGGATTTTAGATTTAAGAAAAAAACTTGAAATACCTCATAAATTATCAGAGGTAATAGATGAAAAAGATTTTGATCTTGATAGATTGTCAAAAATGGCCTTAGCAGATCCCTCAACTGGAGGAAACCCAAAAAAATTGACTGAAGCAGATATGAAACTAATGTATCAGCACAGTATGAAAGGTGAATTATTTGAGTGAGTAATTTAAATATTTTAATTGTTGAAGGAAATATTAGAGAAGACAGTGAGTTTTTTATTAAAGCTGCTGGAGCTTCTGCNGCAGATAATTTAAAAAATTTGATNTTAAAATTGGAGCCATCAACTAACACAGATATNATTAATCCAGGACATGATGANGAGACAACAAATGCTTTAAAAAATATGAATAAATATCATGGTATCGTTTTTACAGGTGGTGCGATGAGAATAAATGATATGACTGATGTAATTAAGAAACATATCCAATTTGCATCTAATTGTTTTAATGAAAAAAATAAAATTTTAGCAATTTGCTGGGGACTACAAGTGTGTTCAACTGCTGCTGGGGGCAAAGTTAATCCTGGAAAAAATGGTGCTCATATAGGAATTGCATCAGATGTAATCATTAACAGTGAAGGTGAAAAACATTTTATATATAAAGATAAAAAAACAATTTTTACTTCGCCAGCTTTCAATTTCGATGAAGTAAGTGAACTTCCAAAAAATGCTATTCTTTTATCAAGTGACAAGGTTAACAATGTGATGGGAGTTAAGTTTGATGCAGGTAATTCTGAAATTATTGGTCTACAATACCATCCTGACTATGAATATTTTCAAATGCTTAATCTTATTGCCGGTCGAAAAGATCGATTATTTACAAACAAAATTTTTTCAAGTGAGAAAGAATATCAAAACCACATCTCATATATAAAGTCTGAGAACGAATTATTGAACTTTAAGGATAGAACCTGTGAAGTTCGAAATTGGCTAAANTATTTAAAAAACTAATTAAAAAAGACCTTCAATCTCACCATCTTTATTTAGTTTGATNGAGTCTGCTGCTGGAACTCTTGGTAAACCTGGCATTGTCATAATAGCTCCACAAACCACAACGATAAATTCAGCTCCAGATGAAAGTCTGATTTCTCTAATTGGTAGAGAATGTCCAGTGGGTGCCCCTTTTAAATTTGGGTCTGTTGAAAAACTATATTGAGTTTTAGCAACACATATAGGTAATTCACCAAAACCAGCTTCTTCAAAACTTTTCAATTGGTCTCTAATTTTAGTGTCGGCTATAACTTCATCAGCTCTGTAAATTTCTTTAGCTATAGTCTCAATCTTTTTAAATAATGGAGTTTTACTCTCATATAAAAATTGAAATTTAGCTTCATTTTTTTCACATAAGTCAGAAACATGAGCTGCAAGTTCTTTTGTACCTTCTCCACCATTAGCCCAATGAGTACATAGACTTGCTTTAACTCCCATTCCGTCACAAAATTCGATTAAAGCTTTTACTTCATTGTCAGTATCTTTAATAAAATGATTAACTGCAACAGCTACAGGAAGACCAAATTTTTGAACGTTTTGAATATGTCTTTCAAGGTTTACCAACCCTTTTTTAAGAGCATCTACATTCTCATTTTTAAGATCATCTTTTGCAACACCACCATGCATTTTTAGAGCTCTAATAGTTGCAACAATTACCACACAACTTGGTTTTAAATTTGATTTTCGACATTTGATATCTAGAAATTTTTCAGCTCCTAAGTCTGCACCAAAGCCTGCTTCAGTTACCACATAGTCAGCAAGTTTTAATCCAGTTTTAGTTGCAATTACAGAATTACATCCATGTGCAATATTTGCAAATGGACCACCATGAATAATCGCAGGATTGTTTTCTAAAGTTTGAGTTACGTTTGGTCTAATGGCATCTTTTAATAATACAGTCATTGGACCTTGAGCTTTTAAATCTTTAGCAAAAACAGGTTTTTTATCTCTTGTGTATGCAATTGTTATATTTCCAATTCTTTTTTCTAAATCTTCTAAATCATTTGATAAACAAAAGATGGCCATGATTTCAGATGCAACAGTGATATCAAAACCATCTTCCCTTGGAAAACCATTTGCAACACCACCTAAGTTTATATTTATTGATCTTAATGAACGATCATTCATGTCCATTACTCTTTTCCAAACAATTCTTCTAACATCAATATCTAATTTATTTCCCCAATAAATATGGTTATCAATTAATGCTGATAGTAGATTGTGAGCTGAAGTTATTGCATGAAAGTCACCAGTAAAATGTAAATTTATTTGTTCCATTGGAACCACTTGAGCATAACCTCCACCTGCAGCTCCACCTTTCATACCAAACGATGGTCCAAGGCTGGGCTCTCTTAAACAAACAATAGATTTTTTCCCAATTTTATTCAAACCATCATTTAATCCAACTGAAGTTGTAGTTTTACCTTCACCAGCTGGAGTAGGAGTTATTGCGGTAACTAGAATTAATTTACCATCTGGTTTGTCTTTTAGAGTGTCAAGATACTCTAAGTTTATTTTTGCGATGTGTCTTCCCATTGGGCTGAAAGCGGCACTTTCATCAGGACATTTATTTTTGCTAAAATATCATTTATAGGTTGCATTTTAGCTTCTCTAGCTATTTGAATATCTGATTTAACATCGCTCATTTAAAATCCTAAAGTTATAATTTTTTATTGATGACTTCTTATCCTTTTTTAAGTTCTTTGGAAACTTCTAAAAAATATATATAAAAAAAATAAGAACTATTTATATTCATTGAGATAAAAATATCTCATGCAAAAATATTCTATATTTAATCTAGTTAAAAACGCTTTTTCTGGACATCAAAATTGGGATTTAGCTTGGAAAGATCCAACTCCTAAAAAAGAATATGACGTTGTGATTATCGGAGGTGGCGGTCATGGTTTAGCCACTGCTTACTATCTTGCAAAAGAACATAATATTACAAATGTTGCTATCATAGAAAAAGGTTGGATTGGTGGAGGTAATGTTGGAAGAAATACCACCATTATAAGATCTAACTACATGCATGATGATAATGCACTTTTTAGTGAATTTGGAATGGATTTATGGAGAAAGATGAGCCAGGATTTAAATTACAATGTAATGTTTTCTCCAAGAGGAATTATCAATCTTGCACACTCTGATGCACAAATGAATGTCTACGCAAGACGAGGAAATTCAATGAGGTTAAATGGAATTGATGCAGTTTTACTTAACAGAGAACAGGTAAAAGAAATTATACCAATGGCAGATTTTTCTGAAAATGTGAGGTTTCCGATTTTTGGTGGATTAATGCAACCAAGTGCAGGAACAGCAAGACACGATGCGGTTGCTTGGGGATATGCAAGACAAGCTGACTCAATGGGAGTTGATATCATTCAAAACTGTGAAGTCACAGGTTTTGATGTAAGTGGTGGAAAAATTAATGGCGTTAGAACTTCAAGAGGAGATATTAAAGTAAAGAAAATTGGTTTGTGTGTTGCAGGAAGCACAAACATTTTAGCTGAAAAACTAAATATGACTTTACCAATTGAAACACATCTTCTTCAAGCATGTGTTTCAGAACCAGTAAAACCAATTTTAGATAGAGTGGTTACTTTTGGAGCAGGGCATTTTTATATAAGTCAATCTGATAAAGGTGAAATGGTAATGGGTGGAGATTTAGATGGATATAATAGTTATGCACAAAGAGGTAACTTACCAACTTTACAGCACGTGTTAACAGAAGGAATTGCGATGATGCCTTTTTTAAGTAAATTAAAAATGCTTAGAACTTGGGGTGGAATAATGGATATGTCCATGGATGGTTCCCCAATCATTGATAAAACACATATAGAGGGATTATATTTAAATTGTGGTTGGTGTTATGGTGGATTTAAAGCAACCCCAGCATCAGGTTGGACGTTTGCTCATACGATTGCACAAGATAGAGTTCATAAACTAAATGCCGGATATAGTTTAAATAGATTTAGCACTGGTCACTTGCTGGATGAAAAAGGACTTGGAACAAAAACTTGGATTTCATAAATGCTACATATTAAATGCCCTCATTGTGGAATGAGATCACAAAATGAATTTTCCTATGGAGGTGATGCAACTGTTAAAAGACCAGAGCTTAATAAAGAAGTATCAGACCAAGATTGGGATAACTTTGTCTATAATAGAAAAAGCTTAAGAGGAAAACATTGGGAGTTATGGCAGCATTTATCAGGATGTAGACAATGGATAAAAGTTGAAAGAGATACGGCTACTCACGAAATTTTTAATACACTCAAAGCTAATGAGGAAATTTCATAATGCCTCAAAGTTATAGACTAGACAATATCGGCTTAATTAATAGAGATAAGAAACTTTCTTTTAAATTTAATGGAGTTACTTACTCTGGATATGAAGGTGATACTCTGGCATCAGCTTTAATTGCTAATGGAGTTCATTTAGTTGGAAGAAGTTTTAAATATCATAGACCAAGAGGTTTTTTTGGGGCAGGGGTTGATGAGCCTTACGCAATTGTTCAATTATATAGAAATGGTGAAACGGAGCCAAATGTAAAAGCCACAGAACAAGAACTTTTTGAAGGGTTAGAGGCAACGAGTGTAAATTGTTGGCCAAGTGTAAATTTTGATATTGGAGCAATAAATAATTTTTTAAAGATTTTTCTTCCAGCTGGATTTTATTATAAAACTTTTATGTGGCCAAAAAGCTTTTGGTATAAAGTTTATGAGCCATTTATTAGAAAAGCAGCAGGTCTAGGTGTTGCTTCGATCAAACATGATAAAGAAAGATATGAACATAAATATGAATATTGTGATTTATTAATCGCAGGCTCAGGTCCCTCAGGTTTAGCAAGTGCATATGCTGCTGCAAAAAATGGAGCACGAGTTATTTTAGCCGAAGATAAAGCTAGGCATGGAGGAACTTTGTTAACTAGCGATGTAAACATTGGAAATCAATCAGGAAAAGAATGGGCTGATGGAATAATTTCAGAGCTTAAAGAAATGCCAAATGTGATTGTTAAAAATAGATCACAGGTTTTTGGTTACTANGATCANAACATGTTAGTTATGTCAGAAAGAATAAGTGANCACCTTCCAANAACAAAAAAGTTTCATCCAAAACAAAGGCTNTGGTATATTAGAGCTAAAGAAGTTTTAATTTCTTCAGGATCAATTGAAAGACCAATAGTATTTGGTAATAACGATACCCCAGGTGTTATGCTTTCATCTGCGGCTAAAGAATATCTTAAAGTATATGGAGTATTAGTTGGAAAAAACCCTTTGATATTTACAAATAATGATAGTGGCTATGAAACAGCCATTGAATTTAAAAAAAATGGAGTTGATCCAGTTATCCTAGATACGAGAAAAGATCCTCAATCAGAAATTGTTGATGAAGCTAAAAATTTAGGGATAAACATCAAGTTTTCTTATGTGGTAGTTGCTGCTCAAGGTTATAAAAAAGTAAAATCAGCTGATATTGCCAAAATTTCAGATGA
>JGI11772J19994_1000030_pt1 | contig 28597 bp, 32 predicted proteins | sample Etolagsurwater0m_FD_19994 | JGI IMG/M metagenome (IMG submission 19994) | reverse complement strand
TAGTTTTAAAAGACATAGAGTCTATAGTTCTCATCATTTGTTCCCTAGCTTCTTCTTTTTCATACCAGTCCAAATATTCGTAAAATTTTACAAAGGAAAATTTTACATAAGCAAAAAAATGAAAAAAGAAAACGTTTTCCATAAAAAAATCAGGATGACGTCTGACATTGTCGCGTATTTGCGTGAATATATTATTAACGGCTTTGCCGATGGTACGATGGGGAGGGGTGGTGAAGTGATCGATGAGTTCACTGACATGTGGTGTGATAACGATCGTGATGGTCATAAGTACTTTTTTCGCCTGTTTGGAAGAAAGAAAAACTGGAGAGACCATGTGATGTTGGAAAGTTATAAAAACGCGTTCCAAAGTCTTTGTGCGGCGGATGAAATTGTACTAGAAACCATTGGATCTATGAGTCTTGACGAGAACATGAAAAAGTTCATTGTTAAGGCATTGTTTGACAGTTTGATCTCGGATGATCTCCATTCCGAGTTGGATAAAAAGATGAACAAGATATTGAAGGAAGGGAAGAGTTTGGAACAGCTTAATTGGGAATACGAACAGCAAGATTTATGGAACGGTCATCCACCTTCTGATGATATGAAGTATGTGAGAAACTCTATTATCGAAAAAGTGAAAGATAAAGAGCTCCTTTTTAAAGGAACAAACGAACAGATCCATAGTGTTGTGGAAAAGTACAAATATATGTTGGATAGTTCCTTGATGAATAGCCCCTGTTCTAAAGAATGGTTACAGAGGAGTCACGAAAACAACAAGGAACGTACGGAGAACATTGAAAAGTATCTTGAAGGAAGGGAAGAGAAGGGGGTTACAAATACAAATGATTCACCTCAGTTCGCACTTACGCTATACAACTCAATGCCGGATAATATCAAAAGCACTTTCAACCCTGCTTTCATTCAAAATGTAGTTGAAAGACGTATTCCGTACAACATTATGGTGATTACTTTGACAGACCAGAACACCATCGACGGTTTAGTCAAAATCATCAAAGGATGCGACATCATTGGATTACTGAAAGAGTTCAAGGAATACAGAAAAAACAAAACTATCTACTACCACGTTTCAAATCTTAGCGGAGCTTGTATTCCGGTTTTCGGAGACCGTGTCTATAAGGTTGTTGATACGTATGGTCCTCGTCCTCAAAATATTTTATGGAGGGAAACAATGTATGACGAATGTACACAGTTTACAGGGCGATTTCCAACTAAACCAGTTAAGTGCTTTTCCAACTTGACTTATAAAGAGAAGATTGACTGTGTCCGTGGGTATTTCAATGAATGCTACGAGTTCAGTCACAAGTACCTTTCCGAGTCTATTGTTGGTCATGTGATCAAGGAACCCACGCAATCTTCTGTGTTCAAGTTAGATGAAATTAGAGATTCGGAAGAAGAAGAGGAAGAAGAAGCTGAATGGGATGCTGTTGCAGAGGAGATACAACAAGAAGATAGAGATTTTTTCAACAGTCTGAAAGAAGAGGCTAAATCCAAAATGCGGGTTAAATCTTCCGGTGAAAAGGTACTGGTAGGTGATATTCAGACCACTGAAGGTCGTGTTTCACACAACAATGATCTTAAGCTGGCAGCCGTGGTCCTTCCATCAAAAATCGAAAACAAGATCGTAAAAATTGGAGGTAGTAAATATATTTTGAACAGTGATTGGAATGAACTTAGCGGGGAAGAAAAGGATGCCTTTCGGAATATTGGTCTCCCGTTCATTGTCAACCAGGAGGCAATGGATGGATTCAAAAAACAGCATGAGAAAAACATGAAAGCTACAAAGCTTGAAAGGCAAAATACGATGGTTGGTGGAAATGGAGGAATGCAGACTAGGAGTATGAGAAGAAGAGAGGCTTCAAACACTAAGTAAATCCTAATAATTTTAAAAATGATTTGTACAATTGATAATATAATATTAAACAATATGAATCAAGTTAATTTTTTTTATGATGAATATGAAAAGATGTTTGGAGACGGATTTTACCCACAGTTAGAAAAATGTGATGCTTGTTCAAAGTCGGTTAACATAACATTTAAAAAAGTGTGGATTCAAATTTGGAATAGTTCAAAACCGAAACCGTTATTATGGATTCCTTATGTATTTGAAACAAAAGAAGACATATATGAATATAAAAAAAAAATACATGACTTACAAGCACAACTTGTATGGAAACAAGTTGATGGAGACTGTATAAGCGGTCTTGACGGTACTTGTGGAAGTGAACTTTTTAGTATTTTAGAAAAAAAAGATGAAGAAAAATCATTTGGAATAGTAAATATTAATAATAAGTTTATTTATTCAAAAACTAAAGATGTTCGAGAAGCAGAAGACATTGTAAAACATCATACAGCATTACCGTATGTATTAGGTGGTGCATGTGCAAAATATCAAGGGTTGGAAAATACTATAGAATATTTACACAGGGAACATCCAAGTGTTTTTATATTTTTAACAAACGAAAACATAAAAGAACTTATACAAAAAACTATAAAAGAGGAAATGACATGATTTTTTAAGTATATATAAAATTGATATTTCATCTAACTTTGGTGTTAAAAATCGCCAATGGCTGCTGTATCCAACCAGAATATTAAATCCACTTTCTGCCCTTGCGTTATCGTACAAGGGGTAAAGTGTCCTGCAGGCCGCAGAGGAAAAGTATGCAATCGGGCTCATACATTAGATGAGATTCAGCCGAAACCATGCACGCGTGAAAAGGAAGGAGAAGGGTGTTTTTGCAGGGACAAACCATGGCCGTTAGTGTGTGTGTTTATTCACGAGGGTGAAAGTGTTAAGGAAGACTATCCCAAACGCCTTGGATTTGACCCTGAACATAAGGCGTTTGACAACAAAACCTGCAGTGAACTAAATAGGTTGTTAGACGAGTGTTATAATCATAAGAAACATTTCCTGGACGAGCTTGATTGGTATGAAAAAAATTATGGAGATGATATACCAGAAGAGGACTTAGATTATGTTAAACAGACGAGATTTATAGTTCATATTCTCAATAAAAAGGAAGAGTTTTTGACGGAAAAGACATGGCAAGTTGGGAATTGCGAAATCCAGGCATATGAAGCCGAGATGGACAGGTTACGTGTAGAACGTGGTTACTCCGAAACTCACGAGGATGATAACGGCGATAGGTATTTTCGTACTCCCGAGGAAAAGGCGAAGAATCGCGAGAAGGTAAGGGCGAAGTTCAAAAAAGGTAAGTATATAAGGGTAGAGGATGTATTCGAAGACGAAAACGACGAAGCATGTTATGAAGAGTATCTGGAGATGATGGAACAAGATGCGATGCGTGATATGGATATGGATATGGAAGGTTCTTTAGTTGATATGGAAATGTCAATTGCGAGAGAGTGGGTTGAAGGCGTAATTGAAAGATGGGACCGGGAAGATAAAGGAGAGAAGTTCGAGGACCGACATTTGAAGAATGCATGGGGTGATTATCGCGAGTTCGACCGAAAAAAGGATGCGTGGGAACACAGACATGACAAGTGGGAGGAACAGCTTAGGGAAAGAGGTGATAGCGAGTAATCCAAATAAAATCTTATAGGTACCAGCAGTATAATAAAAACTATAAGATGAATGACCTGATTTTTTAAGTATAGAAAAAATGATTTTTTCTATAGTTTTGGTAGAAGAAAATCGCCATATGGCAGCTATTACCAACAAGAATATTACCTACTGTGTCTCCGTTTTGGTCCAAGGAGTACAGTGCCCTGCAGAACGTAGAGGGAAACCGTGTCACATGGCACACACGATGGGAAAGGTTAACCCAAGAAAATGTAACCGCGAGGGTGGGGGTGAGGAGTGCAGGTGTAAGAATCGTAAGTACCCGTTTGTTTGTCAGTTTATTCACAAGGGCGAAACCAAGGAAGAGTATGCTAAACGTCTAGGTTTTGACCCAGAGCACACCAAGTACAATAACTGTAGCTACAAAGAATATGAGAGCGAATACAATGAATGCGGAAAAGTAGTGGATGAGTTGGACGGAAAAATCTTTGGTAAATTTGACTTGAGTAACATTCCAGAGAAAGATAAGGCCTATGTTAGACGCACTCAAAATTCCATACATCACCTTTGCTTGAAACGTAAGTGGCTGTACAAAATCATGAAAGAAATGGTTGGTAGCCACAAGGTTAAAAAAGACGATAAATATTACCGGCCGCTTGAGGAAAAAATGAAGAATCGTGAAAAGGTAAGGGCTGCTGTTGCAAAAGGTAAGCATGTATCAGTAGAGAGAGTGTTTGAGTGCGAGGACGACGAAGAAGAATTTGAACACCACATCGATGAATGTCTTCGCGACGCGACAATGGAATGCCTTGAAGATGGTTGTAGGATTGGTGATTTTGACAAGCATGATTACGAATCGTACTTGGAAAAAGAGATGGTGAAAAGTGCTATCAGAAATTGGGACGAACAAGAAAGCGGAATACACATGAAAAGTACGGACAAGAAGGCGTTAAAACCTGAGGTGTCGGCTGTACCCTCCCTTCGCAACGTGAAAGATGATGTTTTCAAGGAGGAGAAAAAGACCGAGACGAAAGACGCATGGGGCGCTAGTGGAGGCGGTGCTCGTATTATCCATGGTGAAAAACAGCGTGAGTTGGAAAAACGCGTTATCGCTGCCTCCAAAGCAGAACACGAGCGTTTACACAGGTTGGATGAAGATGATTATTTGGAACACGAGCGTTTACACAGGTTGGATGAAGATGATTATTTGCGAGATCTTGATTACGCGAAAAGCCAGTACGATACATTACATATGGACGTAAATGAATGGTCGGACGACGAACTAGAGGATGAAGAAGCGTTACTTTCCACTTTAAAAAGCAACGATGAATCTCACGTCGAACTCATGAGAAAGGAAAGATATAAGGAAAAACGCGACAAGTGGTATTATGGAGAAGATTAATTATTATTTAAGAAATTATATTGTTTTTAATAAAAGCGGGTTTGGTCTAGAGGTATGATTCTTCCTTTGGGTGGAAGAGGTCGGGGGTTCGATTCCCTCAACCCGCCTTTATGTTTCGTAAACAAATTTACGAAACAAATTATGTGGTTAAATTATACAATAATATAAACGATTTAATTTATTTTAAACCTACTAGGTATATCACTTACTAGTTTACCCATTTCCCGATCCTCTTCCATAACTATCATACTCTCGTCTTCGTTATCTATAAATTCTGAAATACTTCCGAAACTCAATACATTATGAATCTTACATAAAATAGTTGTATCGTCGTCGTTTTCTTCAATATCAAAATTTATAAAGGCCAATTCACCGTCAAATTTACGATGGTACGATTCACTGTTATTTAATTCAACTCTGCACATCTCGAATGCAGTCTGTTCGCACACTAAATGTTCAGTATCTATATCAAATACATGCACATCATCATAAATTTCGCTATCTTCTGTTGGTTTTAATGTATCTTCCAAATGTTTAATTGCTTTTTCATTACCGTTATATTTAAGAAAATAGTAATATGTTTCGCAAATATCACTATCTGTCTCAGATAAAATTACATATTCATTCTTAACAGCAGCTTGTATAGTATTAACAGGTGTATCTGAAACGCTTTCACTCTTTGTTTGTGATTGTGATTTTTTTCGTGCCATTGTGTTTAATATTTATAAACTTGTTTATAAATATAATTTTACCAGAATCTTTAAATTTTTAATACTCCTCTTGAAGTGTCATACCTTGTAGGTTATTTAAGACCGACTCTATATCATACGCAGATGGCGGCGTTACATAAGCAGAGTTCGGTGGTTGTTTAACATCTGCATCTGCATTCGACTCTACGTCGGTGTGATCCGGTGGTTGTTTAACATCTGCATCTGCATTCGACTCTACGTCGGTGTGATCCGGTGGTTGTTTAACATCTGCATCTCCAACAACCGGTTTCTCTTCAGTTACGTCTTGGATTTCGTATTGAAAGCCCATATTTTCACATATTGCAATGTCGTCCTCGGTAAGTTTAGTAATCGTGTTACCAGTTAACTTACCTATAACTACTCTATTGTCGGATGAATCAAATACCATGTTTGTGCCTGGATGACATAATTTATTTATAACCTTGTTTTTCCTCAATAGAAGAGGTTTAGGGGTCGGGTCTGGGTGGTAAATATTTGCCTGTTCCATTTCTTGTTTCTGGTCCAATAACTGTTGTTTTATTATTTTTTTACCTACGGAGCCGTTTATAGAAACATATCTACCCGTTGATTTATTAAAAATTTTACCCGGGGGGCAAGCCGATACTGCTGATTCAGTTGACGTATTGGTAGTAATAATATTATTATCATGCGTTTGGGATTTCGCCTCTGCGCACGGCGTATCCGATGGATTGGTTACGATTTTCAGTAAATCAGCATATGGTATGTTATACCTTTTAGAAATGACCGATAGTAGGTGTTGATTATGTTTATTGACAATATTTTCGATTTCAGTTGAGACTGTTATGTTCATATGTGGCTTGCTATAATAAATTAACATAACATTTGAGAATATCGTTTTTTTGCATTTGTTATTTCATGTAATTTTTCTCGCCATATAATATTATTATTTTTACAACTAGATGGATATATACTATTGTCATCGCTATATCCCGGAATATTAGTTAGATCAAAAACAAGCTCGAACTCGTTATCGGCGAACGTTAAACCATGTATTAATATTATATTATTTTGGTCGATTAAAATATCATCGTTCGTTAAACGTTTAAATGTTATAGCCGAATTTATTTTATTCAATAAAGATTTTGCCTGCGTCAAGTTTAAGTTATATGCGTCCATAGCATTTAAAACAAACATATCTATCATACAGTTTTTTATCGTTTTTTTACGTATATTCGTCCATGATGTTTCTGTAAAATCCAAGTCATTTTCTTCAGAATTAATATTGGTTATTTTTTTATGAATTGGTATTATGTCCGTTTCACAGAGTAATTTTACGATATTATTACATGTCATTTCGATGTTTTCGGAATCGATTGCACATGATAACACTCGAGTATCATCCTTGTAAATAAGTTGATCAGTGTTTATATATAGTCTTGTTGGATCGGGGGAAACACCGTATGACAAATATTCTAATAATTTTTTCCAGAATGGGCACTTGAGTAAATAGACGCAGCGATTCAAAACAATGAATAAAATTTTTTTATTCATTTAATAATCTTATTATATTATTATTTTCACGACTTTATATATAAAAATGAAAAAAAAAGGTAATATACAATAAACAAAGCACACATTACACAATGAGTAATAATCATGAAACACATAATATTTACATTGGGGTTAGAGACGACCATTTCCGACAAACTATTAGATCCTTATTAACAAGAGGTAAGCTTACAGAAAAATATATAGATTTACTTACTAACCCTAGCTCCATGGCTATATATGACCAAGCATTTACTGCTAGCAGCGCCAATCCAGAAATGAATTACGAATACTTTGAACAACTAGGCGATGTATCGGCTAATAAATTCATAGTATGGTATATGTACAAACGTTTTCCAAACCTCAAATGTCCGTTAGGTGTTAAAGTTGTTGCTAGGCTGAGAATAAATTATGGGGCGCGCGAAACTTTTTTCAAACTAGGTAGTGAACTAGGTTTCTGGGACTTCATAACAGCTAGTTATGAAGAACGAAATCATAAGAAAAAAGATTTGCTTGAAGATTGCGTCGAATCATTTATAGGTGCTACTGAGTATTTGCTAGATACTAAGATTCGTGTAGGGGTTGGATATGCTATTATAAATGATATATTAACGAGTATATTCGATGACATAGATATATCATTAAAGTATGAAGATTTGTACGATGCAAAGACGAGACTGAAAGAATTATTCGATATGTTTTCCAAGACGACTACGAATAGAGGCGGATTTAATTTCTATCAAGCATCTTGGGTATTTGTTGATAATCGGAACGACAAGATTAATACGTCGTTGTTATATTTAGTTCCTAACGGGGTATCCAAGACTTCACCTGAAGGATCAGCGAGAAAGGAATGGATTTTGATTGGTCAAGGTACTGCGTCGCTTAAAAAGGATTCTCAGCAAATAGCTGCTCAGGAAGGGTTGACTTACCTAAAATCAATAGGGTATGTGAGACCGGTCGCGCCAGAGTATGAACTATTTAATAGGTAGGTAACTTCACTGGTCTTTGTAGTTATATATATAGTAAAGGTCATAATCATATATATAGTTATATCGATGTACAAATTCAACTAAATCATCGAAAGAGTTATAATCATCTGACGGCAAACGGTATTGGTGTAGTTCACCGTTTCTATTTTCGTAATGAGCTGCTTTAATTAATGCGAAGACAGCGTCGTTTTTATGTTTAACAAAACCCAAATGTTCTGAACACTCGTTATCGTCCGTATTTATATAAACAAGTCCGTATAATACCATTTTATTTTTAATTTGATAAAATCAAATTAAAAAATTGTTTTTATAGATATCGGTAAACGATGAACAATACTCAAACAGACGGTCATAAATTCATATTTCCTTTATATGATACGATTAAAGATAAAATAAACAAACAATCTTCTACGAAAAAAATAAAAGTAAAAGATAAGAAAAAATTATGTCTTTTTTTTAAGTCTACCGATAATCAGCTAATCAAAGAAATGGCATATCTGATTATATATAAATATAACAATGATAATAATAAAGTAATTGATTATACATATGTCAAAAACGCAAATAATATGATGTATACTATAGTGTGGGAGGCGGTTGATATACCAGACGATTTATTTATTATATTAGACGTATACCATGACATGTGCAATGCGCAATTGAGTTGAAATAATATTTAAGGGAATGAAACAATATAATAAATAAAATATGAAAATAACAGGATTTACGGATATAAGAGATCATAATACAGCCTTCACCGTTGATATAAAGGAATTTAGTAATAAAGATATATTCACTTCCTCTAATATAAGTCTGTTAGAAAAAATGAATGGAAACCAAGAAAGAGTGCTGAATGCAATACAAAACTACCCAGTGTCATCGGACACGAAATACCAAGGTAAACATCCATTCATGTACATTTTTGCGGAATGGAAACAATTTATTCGATCCGAAGAGTCTGATATATTGGATACTAGGCAAAAGTTCGATGATATATCAAGTACCCTCAAAACGTTACTAGATAATTTATTGTATTATAGATGTTATAAACATGGAGATGAAGTAGCTGATACCGAAGTATCGAATTATATAATAAATTCAAAATAAATATAATTTTATAAATTATATTTATTATTTGTCGGGTTGTGATAATATGCGTTCTAGTTCTTTCGTATTTTTAGTGATGGTTAAATGTGATAAATTAGTAATACTGGTTAAATCGTCCATTGTAATATTTATATTATTTTTCATTATCCACAAGTATATTAGAGAAGCTGCTACCGATTGAGGTCTCGCTCTGTTGATCTTTGACGATCTATTTAATGTTAACTCAGACAACTTAATAACTTCATCTATGTGTTCCTGTTTAGATGTAATTTCCTTCATCATATCTCGTATAATATTAGGTAATGTTAACTGAGTGCTATGTACTTTTGAATTTTTAGATATATTGATGTTAACCATCTTCAAACCTTTTAACCCATCTTTCTTTGTTATGTTAAATATGGGTATAAGATTTTCAGGGGTTTTAGGTATCCCTAGTATTTTATATGCATGGTAAATACACGCGAATACAATTGACTTGCGCGAACCACCCCTAAATATCTTTCCATTTGTAACTTCAATATAAAGTTCTTCAGCTATGTCTATAACATTATCGCTGAAATTCATATTTACAACATCGCGCTGAATATTTTTATCATGTGTTTTACGGGCATGAGCCCTGTTAGGATCCGACAGTCGCGAGCCATTATAATATCTCCATTCTTTATCGTGAATAATCCTCCTATCTATTTCCTGTCCGCAATGGATACATATATTTAACCCATCTTCTTCTATTGTTTTCACATGTTTACATTCATTAGAACTCGATTTTTTATTTTCATTTAACTGGGTCGGTTGTGGTATAGAATCAAATATATTGTCGTAATAGTTATCCATTAAAACGTTTTACTATTATTAATAGTAAAACGTTTTATAAATTCGATTTGTTTCTCGCATATGTCGCTTTTAAAGTCCCCATCTCTCTGGGAAATGTGCAATCAACTTACCATCCACGCTGTCTATTGGATAATAATCCAAAAATATAACATCATCCTCGAAAATAATGACCACTACTACGATTCTTAAATTAATAGTGTCTCAAACAATAGCATGGGTCATTGCACAACCAACTTGTCCCTTGATATGTCCATGGATTCTAACATGTCTTTTTCCACTATAACTCCTTCGACCAAGATAATATTAACCTTTCTATTAAATGCTTTATTTATATTCTCTCGATGGCCGATCGTACTTTTATATGTGTTTTGGATGTATAGAGATTAGGTAAATATCTACATTTATCATTTGGTTTTTGTTCGAATCTTTCTGTCAAAATATTAAATAGAAGACCTATAAATAAAATTAAAAAAAACAGTTGTATCAATTGGTAATTTATTCTAATGAATATGATAAACTAATTATTTTTTTTTATCGCTTATTCTCACTTTCTGTTTAGTTATAGCCTTGCCTTTATTTAACTCCATTATCTCGCGATACACACTGTCACTATTCGGAACCCCATTGTTTTTCAGAACTGAAATTATATCCATTTCCTTTTGACTTTTCTTCTTACGTTCTCGAACCGTTACATCTTTCACTTGGATCACCGAATTATTATACGTTATGGAGTTACTTTTATCTTTTTGCAAATACACAGTAATATCCTTTTCTATCAATTCTTTTCGATCCCTTAGTTTTTTTATTGAATTATTATATCTTGTTATTTCTTTATTTATTTCTTTCACTTCATCTATCAATTTTTGTACAATCGTTTTAGGCATTTTATAAATTTATACTCAATCTTTAAAGTATATTTTCATCATGAAATGGTTGTATGCATTGCACGCTTTATAAATTTAATATTTTACAAAAGAAAGATTAAATTTTAACGGTCAATAAACATTCAAACGTTTAATTGACCTATCTATTATATCATATTGTATATGTAAATATAGTAACATAGATGCAATAAATAAAACAGTAATTAACGTTGCCATTATTTTATTTTATATAATGGTAACAAAAACTTAATTATTTTCGCCCATGTGGCATTTTCTACATTTGAAATCGAATTTAGTGAATTTATGTTCGTGTAAAAACATGATAATTATATCGCGTAACAAAATTGGACGTGTAGTATCTAACCAAATTTTACTCAACACATTTTCGATTAACAGGGGTCTTTCATTTCCTTTTTCATGACATCTGTCAGTCGACATATTACCGCAATCTACACATGGATGTTTTTTTAAATAGTTAGATGTAAAAGTTCTAGTAATTATATTTGTAAATATATTACCCGATAAATCTTTAATAACATAATTATGTGGTGTATTTATTATATAGGTGTTCCATTTGTTTTGTTTTCTGAAATCACGAATACGTTTATCAATATAGTCAGAATGTTTATTTATACACTGTCGTTTATCGTTTTTTATAATTTCAACTGTATCTATAGCCGTCGCTTCGCAATTAGTGTAAAGATAGTAAATCAAGTTTAGTATATATAAATATAATATCATAATACCGGTTGATATAAGTATCGTTGCATATTCCCCCCCACTACCGCATATATATAAGCAAGTCATTGTTGTTAAATTTTAATTGTAAATTTTAAAAATACATCGATTTTATTGTTTGTATATCATTGCATTCACTTGTTAACGTTACTTGTTGAATTGCGTCTCTTATATATTTCGATACCATAAATTCAAATAGATAGTCCATGTTATCAGTTGAAAACCTATTCTGTGTTTTATTACCGAATACGTTTATAAAATTTTTAACGTTATCATTCCCAGTCGCTTTTTCTATTTTAAATCTGGATTGGTGCATGGTGGGGTTTCTATTTCTCCAAATGACATCAGATCCAGTGGTCATAGCGATGTTAGACTGTATACACTTGTTAAATACCAAAGATAAAGTCGGGTTAAATTTTTCCACGCAAAAATTAACGAACATATCAAAGTCGTCAGCGTACTTTACCAGTAGTTGCGGTACATAGTCATCATTATTGTAATGACCGGTAATTTCAATGTCTTTAATTGTAATCTTCATAGGGTTGACTTTAACGTGAATTTGATCATATTCATGAGTCGAGTCCGTATCCACATTCAGTAAGGATGCGTGAATCGTGCCTAATTCATAATTATAATCATTAGATTCGATGTTGTAAATAGTGTCGTTATTACTACTATTAATTACCAGAGATTTTATATCAATTTTAATATAATCGAATTTAATGCCAGTGAGAATTTTAATAAGATCAATCATCTGAAAATGAGGGTTTGAATCATCTATGTTCCACGTTCCACCTCTTTTTTGCAAATTGTTTATCGAAAGATAAAGCGCTGCGTTAATACCTTTAATAAGTGTGTCTGTTATCGTTTGCAACACTTTGACGTATCTATTATATTTTGATTGAATAGGTACCTTCGATACATCTGTGTATCGAACAATGTTACTTATAATATCATCGCATGTAAACCGGTCTGTGCTACTTGTTAGCTGTCCTATAATTTTTTTCATATATAACTTATATATCACATAACCTGTTATACCCATTAATATTAACGTTGATACAACAATCAATATTAAATTCATACTTTTATAATATATATAATTTATTATAAAATTTAATCTGATGTAAGTGGTTCGATATACTCTTTATTGTATCTATTATCGTGAAAACCCCAATATTCTTTGGATCCAAATTTCCAATCTTCAGGCACTAGAGGCGCTTTCCAGTAGAAAACGCAATCTTGCCATTCGTTGGTGTTACTAGCGCCGTGAATGTACAACGCGCAATAATCCTGTGTTAGCTTATCCATCAATACACAGAATGTATTAAAATCTGGTATAATAGATGCATAATTTTCATATAAAGATCTCCTGTTTTTTAACAGTGGTTCTCTCAGTATAAAAATACCGTCTACATTAGTTCGTATAACTGGTTTTACATCCATTGCGTATTGGAGAGATAATATATACATCATCTTCCAATGCCTCCCTTTTTTATAAAGTGCTTGTTGTAGTGGTTTGTTGAAAACAGTTGGGTCGTCAGTACAGTCGTCTAAAATCATAACAGCCCAGGGATTCTCTATATGCATAGCAGCTAACTTCTGTCGTTTGATAAAATCTTTTATTTTGTATTCATCGTAATTATTAAATACGAATGTACTAGGCATTATTTGCTTGTATGCATGGTTGCTATCTTCAGACCCACTCATCGCGAGTCCTACTGGGAATATATGTTTTTTCTTATAGAGCAACGCTTTAATTAGAGACGACTTACCGGTGCCGGGTTTACCAACGACCACTATTTTTGACCCCCCGTTATAATTGGGGTCTTGAAACTTAGAGGTTAAGGGTGGGATTATATCTACATCGAGTTCGCGTATTTTTAAAATATTACTATCAATTGTCATTTTAGATAAAATTTATTGGCTTTTAAATATTATTTACTTTCTTTTGTTATTATATCGTTCGATTTAATATAAATTTCTAATGATCCTATATCACCAATTCTAGTTTTTAATTTGAGAGGTATATCAACCCCCTCTGTCTGAAACTGTATATAGTCCCCTAAAGCTGAAATTTTTGTTAGTTTAGATAATCTATCGAACGAGAATACAGCTTTGTAATCATATTCATCGACGACTAACTCATTCCCAAAAACAATATTTCTTGCTAAAATACCATCAGATGTCGCTTCAAAACGAATAGAATCATCTTTCGTTGATATAGTAATAGTATCGCTGCCTATCAACGCCATATCCTTCATTATTTTACCAAAATCACTCGATGGTACTTTGATAGAATTGCATTTCTTACTAAATTGCGGTTTTGACATCTTTATATTAGGAGAAAGACTTGTATGTATTATAGATGTGGTAACTCGTGTATTATCACGGGGTCGGGTTTTAACTAGGATTTCAGTAGGCTTACTTTTTAGAATATAAAATTCTAACGTATCTTTTTTCTTACATGTTTTTAACATTTTGTACAAATGCGCAGTTGTGATAGATACATTAATATTATCATCTGTGTCGTGTGTAAATTTATACAAGTCAAAGCCCGTATCAACCAATTCAAAAGATACTAATATGTTCCTAAATTGATCCGACATCGTCATTTCAATACCATTTTCAGATATATTTAAAAAAGATTGTTTTATAGTGTTACATAATATATCTAGGAGAATTTTTATTTTATAGGCTTCGGTCGTCCTAGCGTATAAAATATTGTCATTATTGTCCATTGTTATTTGTTTTGTCCTATAATAATTAAATCAAATTCTTATATAGTCATTTTTATAAATATACAGTTGTCAATTTATACACGGACGCGAATATTACAGTCGTTAAAATGATTTTTACTACACTAAACACGAAAGGGTTAATAAATGTTAATTTGTCCAAAAAATAAGTTGTTTCGCTGTTGTATAATAATAACATAATCATGAAAAAGATGAATACGACTGTAAAACTGAAGGGTAATTTAGTATCATTATCTTTGTCAACTAATTCTAACTGTTGAACCAGTTCTTGATTTTTATTTTCAGGTGTTGTTGTATCGCTTTCGTCCGATGTAGTTTTTTTGCTGAATAAGACTTTTAAATTTTCTATTATTCGAGGGTTAGTTTTTTTAGAATTATCTACTTGTATATCTCGTGTCAACATTTTACTAAAGATATAATATGGTTTTAAGCCTATAATTTTATATAATAAAATGTCTGGTACTTCATTAAAAAAGCTGGATAAGGTGTTAAACAAATATGGTATTGTTATAAATAAAGTATATAATTTAAGAAACAAACCTGTATATATCGAGATAATTTCAGCGGATAGTACAATTATATCAATGATTTATTTACCTTCGTCGGATAACTTTATAAACGATCTAAGTTATAATATTGCCACGGTTGATTTACATAAACAACAATTAAACGAAAGTAATGATATCATTACTAATTACATCGATATCAATGCGAGCGATGAATTAATATATAATAATACGAATTCGCAAGCTGATTTACATAACGGAGGTCATACATTAGAACTCGGTTCGAAAAATATATATGAATCACATCATACATCTATTTCGTCAAACGCATATAATAAAAGTTTAATTAGGCAAATAAGTAGACTGTCAAATTGTATAAAAGGGTACAAAAATTTCGGGTTGTGTATAAAAGACGATCAAGAATCTATTATATATATGCGGTCGCAAAATGATGAATATTCTTGTTATTCATTTACTAGAGTTTCCATGTCAAACGCAAAATTACCCAAGACAATCCACGTGCTAATCGATACGCGTGTTTTATTCGATCATATACAGCGTATAAATTTAATATCAACTAATATTACCGACCATATTTTTACGATAATAACAACAAATTTGGATGTACATAAAAAAATGATAAATATATGCGAATCGCATAAACATAAAATACACGAAACATTAAATAAATATCATTCAAAACACAATGAATACACTGAACGAATTGCGAAATTAAATATTGAATTTGACAAATTCGTAAAGATAGAAGCAGGGGTTATCAACGAATATGATAATTCTATTGACGAAATAGAACGCAAATATAAAACAAATGCTACATCGAAAAACATTAACCTTTTAAAAAATAAAAGTCATTTTACAAAAAAAATAGACGATATATCAATGAAAAAAAATGAAGTGTATAAAAATCTAATTAGCTTAAATATGAAAAAACAAGACATCTCGTTGTATATTGACCGTGTTATGTTTGATATATCTATGATGGTTAAATTCATAAATCAAAACATTAATAGCATAGATGATGATAATAAATTCTGATTTAAAATTTTATGTTACTAAACATAAAAGACATGAAATTTTGCAAGGCTGAACATTTCACTATTGATACAACAGACGGAGTAACCAAAAAAATGAAACTCGTGTCAAACGGAGGATTTGAAATAGTTCTTTTTTATTCTGAAAAATGCCCTCATTGTTATGATTATTTAAAAGCATTCGGTAATTGCAATGATAAAGCAACTAACGTCACATTTACACTCGTTAACGTCGATGATGCTAGGTCATTAATAGAGTTGTCTAAAGGTACAAACACGGAACTTCAACAGGTTCCTTACATTGTAATGTTTGTAAACGGAGACGCATTTATGTCATATAGCGGCCCCCCTGAAATAAATGATATCCTAGAATTTTGCCATGATGTTTCAGTTTATTACATAGAAAGTACCAATACCGATAATAAAAATGAACCAGCCACCGCAACAAAAACACCGTCTAATTCGTGTGCTCCTGGTGATACCAAATGCTTATTCGAAGGTGTAAAATACAGACAAGATTACTGTACATTATCAGACGCCTATAGAGATCGAACATCGACATAATAAAATCGAAAATATTTTTACTTTTATATATAATAAACCAAATTATAATATGTACAGCAACAACAAAACCCCGTATAATATAGACGATTACGATTCGAGTTTTCCTACCATGAGAATAGATACAGCCATTCCGTATCGTATCCCTGCTCAAATAGATGATTATGAACGTACAAAGCGAGAGCTCGGACGCGTAACATTTAATGGTAAGTTTGGATCGACCGACCATTTAAAAACTAAGAAAACACGTCTTTGCAATAGATACAATTCTCCCGAAGGATGTCCTTTCGGAGATAACTGTAATTACGCCCATGGTATATCCGATTTGAATAAGAGACCTTGTACGTACGGAAATAGTTGTTTTAAAGTGTGTCCGGTATGCGACGACGATCCCGCAAACAACTCGATAGGTATGTATACCAATAAAGACTATAACAACATTTGTTACTTTGTACACCCAGGTGAAACCGACGATGGTTTCACTTCCCGTATTTCTAAAAGCGAGCAAGGTATCCTAAAACAGCAAGGTGATTCAAGTCGCGAACATAAAAAACCCATTAATAAACGCNNTTTTGACCAGGTTGATCATGCAGACGAGTATGAAGTTGTGAACGAAAAAGACGTCATTAATTTCATTATGNCNTCTATCTCGACTGGAACTGATTACATCAAAATCCGCGTGAAATACACAGACGAAAATGATGAGATGGACATTGATACAGCTACTACTACTAACACTGAGGAATATAACGAAAATGATGATATGGATATCGATAACGGTGCTGCTGAGGAACACAAATAAAAGAATGAGATGGACATCGATAATGGTCGTGTTTGAAGGCGGATGGTTTAAGCATGAGATTGTATTATTTAAAATAAAAATAATACAATTTATAGGTAACTTTATGAAACAATGGTTAATTAAAAATATTACAGACAAATTACTTCCTCAAATACACCTGTTACTACTTGATGAGCCACTACTATAGTAAATACGCCTTTAAGATGCTCTTTCACAACGTCAAATACTTCACCCGCAGTTTCTTCGTCTAACGATGCAGTACATTCATCTAATAATAACAAAGGTGTATTGAATATTTCACCCAAAGCTAACGTGAAAGCTAATACAACTCGCGCAATTTCACCTCCGCTAAGCATCAAAAGATCGCATTCCATACCCTTGTACAATATTGATATGCTTACCTCTGGTTTAACAACCCCTTTTTTATTTGACTTAAACGCAGATAATGTTACAGATATATCATCTACGAAAAATAGGTCCAAGTATATTTTGGCGTGGGTATTGATCTTATTTAATAAATTCATAACTGTATAACTCTCGCAATTGGATATAATCTCTTTTAATTGTATTGAAGCCTTGTATTCGTCTATTGTAGTTTTTTCATTTTGCAACAACCATAGTTTGCGATTGTACCACGATTCACATTCTTCGTAATCTTTCTGTGCAGATTGCCAATTTTTAATTATTTCTATTTGATGGTTGATTTTTTCAATGTCGTGTTCATAACTTCCGATCTTTTTTTCAATAATATCAATTTCTTCGGTTATTTCATCGGCTTTCCTAAGTTGTTTATATATAAGTATGTGCTGTTCCAAATAGTGTTGCTGGGTATTGCGTATTTTAGAAATACGTTCTTCCATATTTATATATTGAGTATTTATGTTCGTCATATGTGATAAACGTTTACTTATACCCGCTATATTTTCCATAATATCGTATTCAGTTACACCAAAAGCGTTATTAACTTTAAAATCATCGGTGTAATTAGACTTGATTATTGCCAGCTCGTCATTTTTATTTTTTAAATCGCGCGCGAGTACATTGTAAGTTTCCCCTTTGACAATATTATTTTGTACACACAATTTCAATTCGTTTATTTTATCTATAATGTGTCGCTGTCTTATTTCATAGTCCTCTATTTCTTGTTGTTCCAATTTAAGATCTTCGTATACTGGTATGTCATCTACAGACTCGTATTTTGATTCTATAGATACCTGTTTAGTTCGCAATAAAATAATAGCGTGAATAGCATTAATACGTTGATTTATTTCTTCTATTGTTTCTACGTCTTCTACTTGCAATTTCCCCATTTTATTAATAATATTATTATCACCGTCATACGTGGTTAGCTTATCGTCGTGTAAGTGTAACATTGAATTACACGAAGGACACGTGTATACGCTATTATAATTACGCACACGAACCATATTAGAATTTTGAATAACGAGTTCATCTTGTAATTGCGATATATCTTTCGTCGTGTAAACATGGTTAGTTGTACTAATGTCTAAGCTCGAACATATTTCATTTATACTTGATATTATTTCGTCTAACTCTTTGGCGTCTATCAAACAATCATTCACGCACTTTTTATTATCTAAAAAGTCCATTTCCGAATCATATCCATTCCATAAACGAGATGATAATTTATTTATTTTTACTTTATAATTATCGAGTTCGGCAGTTTTAATTTCGTCTAATTTTAGTTCCAATTGTTTTATACTTTCAACGAGCGTTATTATTTTCAAGTGTTTTTTATAGTTATCTAAATATAAACGCGCGTCCCTAATATATTTTTCATCACGTGTTTTATCGTATAAGTCAATTTCATTTTTTAATAGTACTCTAGTTTCTATAAATGATTCTAAATCATCTTTATTAAGTTGTATGTGGTCATTTATGAATGTTACTCTGTCGTATTCGCGTTTACAAACATGGAGACGTTCGAGTATTTTATTTTTACATTCCGATAGCTTACGTCTAATATCTAATTTTTCTTCTATATCACCTGTATCGTCTGGTTCTTGTGGTTTTGTAACATTTTGCATATTTGATAAAAATTCGTCGCATGTTTCTATCTTGCTTTTTATTACCGATAATTCCGTGTTCAATCTAGCTGTATTATCTTTTGATTTCCGTTTAATTGCGTCTATATCTATCTCACTGTGTATAAATTCTTCTAGAAATTGCAACTTATCAGCACCTGACATCAGTATAAATGATTTATTCATAGTCTGTGGTATATACCCTGTTATATCAAATCTGGTTCCAAAACGTCTGTTAATAAATTCTTGAGCCTCGTCGTTATATATAGTATTATTGACGATTAGTTTATTAGGACCTTTAATCCGTTTGATAATAATATCTTTGAACTCAAGTGTAACCGAACACGATTTTTCACCGTGCATTATTACTTTATTTAAAGTACCATATAAAGCAAAATAAATAGATTGTAGTATAGTACTCTTCCCCTTACCACTGTCGCCCGATAACAATGTAATATTACTGTTATTATTAAAATTAAATGTTTTATTTCTATAACATTTAAAATTATACAACTGCAATTTCATAATATTTAATTTTAATTTTATTATGAAATACTACTTTTTTATATCGTTTTTACTAGAGGACTTCTAATGAATACGACGTTACTAACTTAAATAATACATTCGGTTGTTGCTCGTTAATTATATCTCTCATTATATCTATATTTACCCTATTATTTTTCGGAGATCTTTGATACCAATCATGCGCTGTTTTCAATATAACGTGTTTATACCATTCGATTGTCTCAAATGGTTTTTTCGTAATATATCTATCGGTGTATAACCTCGATAAATCATTAGCGATTTCACCCAATAGTAACTTTTCACAATGTTCAAATTTAGATACGTATAGCGGGTACATGTCATGAAGCATTCTATTTAAAAACTCACTCCTCCTAAGTTCTAAATATCTATATATTAAATTACTTTGATTACCTCTAATATCGAACCTATTTTTATATTCTGAGTTGTATACCTTAATAAAATCTTGTTCACGGGTTTGAATGATCACACCTTGATTTTTACCAATATCTATATTTTGTATATGTGTTTCTAATTCCTTTATATTTTGTAAACTTACCGTCTCAACTCTGTTAAAGTACGGGCATGTATCAATATCAAGTATTATTTCTCCATTTAACATGCACCCCAAAAAATAAATATCCGATGTTGAATTACCGTTGCAGACAATTCTATTTTCACAATTGCTACTTAATAAAAAAACATACTTACGTTCCGTATCCAATGTATTAAAAAATTTATTTATAATATCAGCGCTGTCGTGTTTATCTAACTCGTTCTTAAATTCACTACGTGTATTATATAATTCGACGATTGCTTCGGTAAACATTTGACCGTGGGATGTTCTCGAACCCCAAAAACTATTGCGCGCATCTATTTTCTTACTCGTCGACATTATCCATTCGCCGTTATGATTAAAAACTCGGATAACTGTACCCTCTATCGCATTTGAGATCTTTACAGTTGTAAAATCCCCCAATATATCGTCTAACATGTGATCGTCTATACGTAATTCAAGTGGTACAGGTAAACAATCCATGATTACATTTGAACTTTTATCTAATAAAAGACCTCTTATTTTACGCTGGAAAAAATCTTTACCATCATTATTAGCGTGATATAATGATAGGTCATTCTGACGATCTACAATCATACCGTCGTTAAGTTCTATTTTATTCTTTGGGTATGTGGTTACTGACATTTATGATATGCTTGTATAAATAATTAGTAAATCTGTATTTGAAATCGTTTTTATAGATTAGATTGAGATATATTTCCCATTCGTTTGGATATAAGAATATATTGTATATTTAAAAGTATTTTTTTTATTAACAAATGGCTAATAAAGATATTACGATTATAAAAGTTAAACGGACAGATGTACCTAACTCGACCCCCAAGCAAAAATTTGCTAGAATGCCTAGATTGTATTTAGAGTTGATAGAAAATAAGGAAAAAATTAAAAAGGCGTCTTTAAACCGAGAATACGTTCATCAATACGCCGATGACCACAGTGTAGTACCCAGTGTTGTTTCTATTCAATCTAATAATTCAGAATCCACCCAAGAGAATGTAGATGATGATAATAAATCTACAAATGTTGAAAGCGAAATTAACCACTATGATAGCTCCGACAACAACCAATCCGATGAAGAAGATACACCCGTCGACGTTATGCAAATATCGGAAAGGTCTAATGATGAGGATATATCGGTTGTTACCGAAAACAGTGATAATAATACCGGTTCAGATAATGAAATAGTAAATATGAATGATAAACTTAACGAATTGTTAGTGGGTGATACCGATACTATTGCATCTCGTAATAGTCAAAAATCGATCGACTCTAAATACAGTAAAAAAAGAGATTATCTAGGTCGTCCAAGTACAAAACGCAAAGAACCGGCTCCTCCCCCTTCACTTGCACAATTACAAAGCAATCATTATACCACTGGTAATGATACAAACGAAAATGAAGCTGATAGTGTGCAAAATGACGATATGAAAAGGGAAATGATGTTTAAATTTGACTTATTACGTCGATCTTATCCTGGTTCAAATATTCCTACATTTACAATACATACCGACTATGATATTATGTTATCATCGTACGAGGACTGTATACGTAGATTGTCGTTAGATTCGTCAGTAGAATCGTATAAAAAATATTTGATATACGGATTCATGGCATTTGAATATATTTTGGGTCGTTTTTTGAAATTAGATATGGAAGGATTTACCCAGCAACAGATTAATTCCATGTCTTCATACGAAAAATTACTCATCGAATTGGGTGAAAAATCATACACACCTGACGGTTCTAAATGGCCTATCGAAGTTCGTTTATTGGGTATGATTATGATGAATGCAGCCTTCTTCGTTGTATCTAAAATTATTATTAAAAAGACAGGATCTGATTTCATGGGCATGATGAATAATATGTTAAGCGGTAACAAATCTAACAAATCGGAAAAGAAACCATCTGCGATGGACGATCCCGACGATATCGATTTCGATAATGTTTAATTAATGAAATAAGGCGTTTTTATAACACCTCCGTGTTTTTCATAAATATTTTTTCGAGTTTTATAATGTTTTCTAAGGACATTGTTATCATCTATCAAATCTATTACATAAGGTATGCTATCTTTAGTTCTCATACAGCGTCCTAAATATTGTATAAAATATTCTTCTACGTCGGCCGCTAATATAAGCATGTTTAATTTAGGATGATCAAATCCTGTACCGACTTTACTCGCTGTACCCAAAAGAACCCTGGATGAACGATCAAAGGTCTGGTTACTTCCTACCAAGGAAGTAACAGTGACATTTCTCTGTAGCAAGTGGGTTTCTAACCATTCTGCCTGTTTCACTCTTTTCACCAACACTAAAATGTTTTTGTCACTGAAATATTCTATTATGTTCAAAATCATTGTATTCCTATCCTTGTCCATGGCTTGTGAATCTAAAATAGCATTCCAATTAAGTTGCCCATTCACTCCGTATTCTATCGGGGGTTTGAACCCGGTTTGAACCGGGAATACGTGATGTAACATATTTAATGTTCGTATAATTTTAAAATCCCCAAAATAAAGACTTAATAAATTATCCAATCCATCCGGTCTATATGGCGTTGCCGTCAATCCTATTAAGTATCGTGGTTGAATATATGTCAGGCATTTGGAAATCTGTTCCGCCATAATTAAATGTGCTTCGTCGACTATAACGGTACCTATATTTCTAAAAGTTCCAATGTCAAACTTTTCAATATTTTGTGCGTTAATTATGAAAAAATCGCATTCATCGTCAATGGTATCACCGGACTTTAATAACTGGATACCGTTATGATCGCAAAACGCGTCAATACTGTCTTTCCACTGTTTCATCAATACTATTTTATTAACTATAATAATGGTTTTCAATTTAATCGCGCATGATATATTTATAGACGTGACTGTCTTTCCGAATCCACAATACATGGATAATATCACCGTTCCGTTAATGTTCAATTGTCTAATCGCTTCCTTTTTTACTTCTATTTGCTCGTCTCTTAATACAGCTGTGAATATACTATGGTTTACCGGGAACTCATTTCGCGGTCGACGTTTTAATCGCAGATAGGAAATCCCGTAGTTAAACGGTAAATAAACAATATTATTTATCAATGCATAAGGTGATACATATCTAACTGGTCCATACCCCTTTTTATTTTCCAACTTTATAACCAAATCTTTGTTTATATTCATTATATCATCTTTTGATAATCGGTCTAGGTTTATTTGCAATGACATATCTATTTTTATAGTTATAAATTCAACCGGAATTAACAATTTTAATATGTTATATTAAAATTGGTATGGATAATGATAAAAATATACATTTTATTAAAAATATATATAATCGAATAGAAGATTATAAAAAGGAACATGATTTATTATTTAAACAGTATACATACATATACAACAAATTAACTATCGGGGGTATTATTTTAGGTCCATTTTCGGTTCTTTTAACAAGTTTAGACATCGAAATTTACGGTGAACAGGTGGACTATAATATAATAACGATGATAAACATGTGTATAAGTATGGTATCGAGTATAATTTTTTCGATATTAAAATTCGGAATGTACGAAGAAAAAAGTTTAAACCACCAAAAAGCTTACCTTGAATATGACATGTTACAAACTGACATTATGAAAAATATAAAAATTACACATGTAACTAATCCACTTCCTATAAAATACATAGATAATATAGTGGTAAAATATACAGAATTAAGGAAGAAATTTCCAATCACAGGTATCGTTTATAAATTAGATAACGATGAACAATCAAGTATTACAGAAGTATTTAAAGATCCTATAGACGAATTGCTAGTATATGAACAATCTCGTATGAATGAAGGTATTTAAGCTTGTTTACCGCAGTTAGAATCTCTAATAACGAGGTTATTTTCTGTTAAATATTCGAAAATAGCATTGCATATATATTTTTTATCTGGTAACTTCCCAGTGATCTTCAAAGATTTTAATATATCTTTTAGCTCGGATGAAGGAGTTGAAATACATGTTCGTCCTCGTGGTAATCTGTTTTTCTTGGTTTCGGTTGTATCTAATGGTAGACGTTTGATACATAATACAGTTTTAAAATTTATCTCGTCGTAATTTATCAATCCGTAAAAGGTTAGACCAGCTGAGGCTGCTCTTTCTTTCACGCTATTTTCTATATTTAGTATATATTTATTGATACGTTCTTTATCTGTATCATCGCAATCTTTCCAACCATTATCGTATTTTCTATATAAATTGTCATCTTTGAGATACCAAACGTATATTTTACCATCAGCTTCCATATAATAATCAGTGAAATATTCCATTATCATTTTGTTGCGTTTAGAACGTAATATGTTACCCTCGAATAACCACTGTTTTTGAAATTTTGTTAAGTTACGAATGCTAAATAGCAGGTCGTCTATTGTTTCCGACTGGAAAATATCACGTATATCAGATTTGATGTTGATTTTAGGCGGTTTCAATGAATTAGAAACTTCTAAAACAGGATCGACGGTATAAAATATAGCATCATTCGTATCATTATATAACTCCGTTGAAATAAAGTACAAATCATTTTGTTCACATAGTATACATGGTATATTATATATATTATAAATAGTTATCTTACTGTCTATAATATCATTTAAAACTTCTAATAACAAAGCAATGTTAACTATATTAGTCGTGTTTATTATTTGCTGTAATGTGGAGGAAAAATTAGTTTCGAAATGTAAGATAATACGTTCACGCAACAATTTTTTAATATGGGAAGAAAAATACAAATTGAACGTGGTATAATCAGTAGGAAGTTTGGTGGATTTCCCACTACCGGGAAAACACGTATAATCACATGTATCGTATTCGCAATCTCGGCTGCCGTTTATATTATATTTTCTGTTCCTAATATAATTCAACTCGCAATCAATTGATTCTACTTTTAAAATACGTTCTACTTTTTTAATATCTATATCTTTACCCTCAGCCATTTGGTAATCTTCCACATCTACACTCGATATGTTATCAAATAAAGTGCAACGTTGGAAAATCTGTATATTAACACTACCAGATTTTTTCAGTAATTCATCATGCGACCCAAAACGAATACCTCTTGCTATAACCTGGGAGGTTTCAGAATAGTTATACCACGGAGTGTGAATATCGATAACCTGTATATTTTTAAACGTATACCCCTCGGAAATAGCGGGTGACCCCAATATAACACCGATTAAAGACCCATCATAATTATCAGGGCTATTAAATGCATTTATTAGTTCCGAATTGCTTTTCTGTATTCTTAATTTTATAGGAGATTTACTAGATCCTGTTGTATCGGTACCTGTTATAAGAACGAATCGATTACCTTTTGTTTTATTATCACCATAAGATCTACTAAACCCAAATAACGTTAATAATTCCGAAAAAAATACCAATCCGTTATTATTAACATATTTATTATACACGAACACCGACTTATTATTGCGTCGCGCGGTCAGAATATCCGAAATACTTTCTGCGTATTTGGAACTATAGTTTTTTAAAATCGATAGCTTCTCTTCCACGGTTTTCTCTAGTCTAATTAAATTTTTGATTTTGGTACGATCGTCGTCAGTTTCCGCGGCGCATAGGATTATCTGTCTTGTTTTATTTTTAAAACTATTAAACCGTTCTTGTTTATATATTTTATCGTATTCATTATATTGTATATTACTCTTTGTACAATAATCGGGTGCTAGAATGAAATGTTTAAACCCTTCTAATATTTTACCTATAAATTCGGTTCTTATTCGAATATCAAGTTTCTTTTTAATATACGATACCTTACCCTTGATTAGGGTTGTTAATGTTTCGGGATCCACAAGTAAATTACCTTTAAATACCGTGGACGGTATCGGTTCGCTTAATATTAGATTCATTATAGATACGATTTCGTTCGCGGCATTTTTCATAGGTGTACCTGATAATAATAGTATTTTACAATTCGCCACGCTATGCAAAAACCTGTTATAAAAGTCGTACTTCATATTATCATCATCGACGCCTTCGTCGCGAATATTATGAACCTCGTCAATGACAATAACAGAATTACTATAATTTGACTTTAATATTTCTGAAGATATTGATTTATTGGTTTTGTAAAACGTGCCAAATGTAAAAGTTTTTACGTGCGGTAACCGTTCATCTGTATATTTATCTACGGTACATTTATTCAAATATTCTTCTATGAAATTTTCACCTAGTCCAGGGCCTTTAGATAAATAGATACATTTAGTAATGCCATTGTCTTCTTGTAAAATTCGCTCAATCACAGCTATAGACGTGCATGTTTTACCAGTGCCCATGTCATGAAAAAATAACATAGAGTCGTAATTAGTATACGATGACATTAATCGAGAACACAATAATTGATGGTCTAATAGTATATTATTTTCACCCTGAGTATTTTGTATGTCACTGAATTCATACTTCGATAATATAATGTCTTGAAATGCTGGATCTTTTATAGATGGGTAATACGGTATAAACGTTTTAATACTATTTATAGTTTCCATTTATTTTATATGTATAAAATTTTATATTTATATAAATGGAAACTTAATTATATTTCTATTTCTATTTCAGAATCGGAGTCGTCCCCGATCATTTCTTCGATATCTTCCAAATTTTCAACAGATGTACCCATTGGTCCCGTGTTCGATACCAACCCAAGATTTTCAGGTAAGCAATTTATTTCGAATCCATACAACTTACATATATCTATATCTTCGGGATTTAAAGTGTCTATATCACCAGTTTCGTGATTTTGTCTTCCTATGACTTTTTTTGTTAATTTGTCGAAAAGCAATTTAGTTTCATCGTGTTCGTAATTGCCATGTTTATTTAGTTTAACTTCCACGGCGTTCCGATTGATATGCTTTGCGACGCTATTTACAGCTTTTTTTATGTCAGATGCTTTTGATTCCTTTGTTTTTGTAGAACTTCTAATTTGTGTATCATCTGGTTTTATATCTAACATTAATGATACTATATTATTCTTTTTAGTACCATTACTACAAACATTTTTTTCAATGCATAGACTCTCTAGTTCAGACTTTTTCATCTTATTATAGTTAGAATACGTTTCCCACAACTCATTTAATTGGGTAGGATCAATAGAAAATTTGGGTGATATTATGCTAAAAAATGACTCCATAGTTTACTTATTTTTAATCATATATTTAAACCGTATAATCATTTTTATTTTAAGAAAATTTATTTTTAACAATACACTCCACATAATTTGACATATTCAATATAGATTCTATTCGATGACTATAATCGTAAATCATAATACCTTCATCGCGAGTATAATCATCTAGTTTAAATTTTATATCTAAAACTAATTCTTGTATTGCATCGTCAAATTTTTCAGAAGACATTTGTTTCTTGTAATCGTTATCTAGTCGTGTAATATTTTTAGAGTCTCGTTCTTTAAGACGTTCTATTTCATCATAATATTTACGCGCGTTATTTTTCAGTTTATTAATCTTTTTTTCTTTCGGCATATGTTTATTATTACTTATATTTTAATCGCTTACCTTTTAAGTATGCTATAAATGTATAACAAATACATTATACATTTAATAATCGTCTTCATCGTCATTTATTGACGATAAAGTATAGTTTGACAAAACACCACTCGACGACGCGTATAACAATCTAGAAAAATGGTGAAACGCGGTAGAAATATTTATTTGAGTATTTGGAAATTTAGTTTGAACGCAATTCACGACTATATTAAACATATCTATTAATTCATATAAATAATTATTATGCCAATCTTCTCTAGTTGGCGAATCCGATGTTATATTCATCATAATTTATATATGGTATTTAAATTTATAAATATACAATTAATGTAGACCTGATAATTCTTCTCGTAAAAATTCTTCTGGGTTTGTTGCGCTCAATATTTCAACACTTGGATCGCTTGAAATATCGGTTCGAACTGGGTCGGGTGGCGGTGTTACTTGAACTGGGGCGGGTGGCGGTGTTACTT
>JGI11772J19994_1000026_pt1 | contig 29313 bp, 35 predicted proteins | sample Etolagsurwater0m_FD_19994 | JGI IMG/M metagenome (IMG submission 19994) | reverse complement strand
ATTGAACCACTACCCCACTTTAAAGGAAAGCTAGTAGGTTCATATATCCATTGGATGTTAAATAAATCTAAATGTTCAGAAAATATTTTTTCAGAATAGTGTGCAAAGCTCATCTATTTTGTACAGAAATTTTTTCTGGGAATAAAGAGAATATTTCTGCTTCCGTTTCAGTGTGAACTGGCCCTAGTGAAATACCAAAAACTGCCTGACCTTTTTTAAGTAAATCGATCATTTGGTCATTTTTAGTCAATACATAAATTGAGGTTCCATCAGAAAATATAGATAAATCTGTGACGTTTTTCTTTTTACCAAGTAATTTAGAAACATTTTCTAAAGCTACTCTAATTTTTTGTAAACTTATACCTGCGTCACGCAACTTATTAACAAGTTTTACTAAGACAATATCATTAAAAGAATACAGTCTGTGAAATCCAGACCCTTTAATATTTCTAATAGATGCATTAATAAGACCTGTCGATGTCCAATGATCTAATTGCCTATAAGATATACCAGTTATTTTACATACTTCTGGTCCTGTGTAACCCTGTTGCATAGTTTTAATCTACTAGATTAAATCAGTTATTCAAGGATTTAGACAAAATCATCAGGTGAAATATCATCAATAAATTCAATGAATTCTTTAATTTCCTGATTATTATCCTCAATTAAAATGATTGAATTTTGATTAAATAAGTCAGGGTTAACCGTAATCTTCGAATTTGATCTAATAGCTAATGCAATTGCGTCACTAGGCCTTGAAGACAAAGTAACACTACCTTCAATTGTGCTTAATGTAATTTCTGCATAATAAGTTTTATCTTGAATGTCTGTAATGCAAACTTCTGAGATAGAGGCATTTAAAGATTCAATAATATCGATAAGCAAATCATGTGTCTGAGGCCTTGGATGGACGTAACCTTCTTGTGCGTATGCAATCGAAACAGCTTCAATAGTTCCTATCCATATAGGAAGAAATCTAGAAGTTTCAGGTTCATGAAGAAGCATGATAGGTGTTTCAGAATCTTCTTCTAGTCTTATTCCTGACACTTCAACTATTACATTATTGTTCATAAAAAAAGATTAATATTTATAGAATTTATTTCTAGCTAGAAGAGAGTAATTTAGATATTACATTTGACAATAAAAAATTGTAATCAACACTATTTTCTGAATTAAATAAATTAATATTTATCAACTCATCATCAAAACTATTTCCAAAAAATAATTCTGATCTATCAATAGATTTAAAATGTACATCTTTTGCAGTATTAATATTTCCAAATTTAAAAATATCGTAATTATATGAATGGAATATAGAACCATAAGAATTAATAATCTTATATACATATTCAGATTCACTTAACAATAAATAATCTTGAAAATTTGCTAATGATTCCTTATAAAGAAATAAAGTATCTTCAAAGTGATTTTCCTTGTTATTATCAACAATTGATCTATTAACAATTGTTAAAATATTTCTATTATTTTCTTGGTTGTAGCCGATAAATGTTAAACCAGCTTTAGATGTCCATCCTGTCTTTAATCCTTGAAACCCATTTTTTAATATTAAATTTGTATTTTCATATTTTTTTACTTCACCATTTTGCTCATAATAAAAATTTGATTTATTTGTAATATCGATAAGTTTTGTATTTCTTAAAATATATTCAGACAGTATTAACAAGTCATTAATTGTTGTGTAGTGATTTTCTTGATCAAGTCCATCGGGATTTTGAAAGTTAGTGTTAACCATGTTTAACTTTTTTGCTCTCGTATTCATTAATTTAACAAACTCATCAACAGAATTTGATATGTGCATTGCTGTTGCGTATGCAGCATCATTTGCAGAATAGACTAATAAGAATTCAAGTAATTGCTCAACAGATACCTTTTCTCCTGCGGTTAAATACGCAACTTTACCTTCAAAATTGTAAGAATCAGGATAATTTATAGATATTAATTCATTCAATTCATTATTTTCATAAAGAATTAATGCTGTCATTAATTTAGTAATAGATGCTGGCGATATTGGTTCATTTATATTTTTTTTATATAATATAGTTTTTTTGTCTAAGTCATATGATAAATAAAACTCAGTAGTTAAAACTTCTTCATCAAGTTCATATGCATATGAACTTGAAGTTATAAATATTAAAACAATGAAAATTAAGAGATATCTTTTAATAAATAACCCCTGATAAGACTGGTATAGTTTTCAATTATTAAAGTATGTTCATCTTCTTTATCATCTGGCAATAAACTTTTGATGAACTCAATAAAATCAGTTGAACGTTCATTTATAGATTTCAATACAGAAAAATTTTTAGGTTCTAAACCTAAAGAATAAAAGTACGACCATGCTTTCATTCTATTTAAATCCTCATTCTTAAAATTTTCTTTATTCTCTTCGAATCCAAAAGTTACTAAATCTTCAAACTGTGTGTTAGATAATCCTGATTGTTTAAGCATATCCCTAATTGAGTAGTCATCAATTTTAATAGTTTTTGTTTTAGTACTTTTTAGCAATGATGGATTATTTTTGATTGCTTTTAAGCTATAAAATTCGTTTTCTTGTAAATCTATGATTTTTGAAATTTTTTCAATATCTTTACTTGTAAATTTTCTTGTACCCCCTGAGGACCTTTTAATATTAATTAAACCCTCTTTTTCTAAAAATCTAATTCTTGATATTGAAGCAGATGGATATTTTATTTGCAAAGCTTTAACAGCTTCACCAATATTCACTTCATTACCTCTGTAAGGAGTAATAAATATTTACCTATTTGTATCTTGTCACCAGATTTAAGTTCGGAATCACTTTTAATTACATTATTTATATAAATTCCATTAGTGGAGTTGTTATCTTTAATTTTTATATTTTCATTATTAACTAAAAGCAAAGCATGATTTCTTGATACAGTAATGTCGTCTAATATAATATTGTTTTCTGATGATCTTCCAATTTTGTAATCTTTATTACTTAATTTCCATGAAGAGGACATTAACTCGTTGTTCAATAAAGAAAGTATAAATAATGGTTCTTCAGCAGAACTGCTTGAAGAATCTAAAGGTATTGTTTCGTTATCCACTCTTATATATTAAGTTGTACAAATATTCAATTGCAACATAAAAGTAAAAAATAATAACACCTATTGCTAACTGTTCTAAAAATGGCACGGATATTGATGTATTTAATACAAATATACATATTAAAACAAATAAAGCAACCGTTCCAAACTTTCCTTTTTTAGAAACATTTATTTTTGAACCAGTAATTAAAACATACATTGAACCAATAAGAACTAAGAATTCTCTAATTAAAACAGCATAAATAAGGTTTAGTGGAATAAAAGGTGATAACCATATTAATAAAATTATAAATACAATCCTATCAGTCAAAGGGTCAAGAATTATCCCTAATTTAGAGACTAGGTTATATCTTCGTGCAACAATACCATCTATAGAGTCAGAAAGACCGATCAATGCAATAATTAGAATAAGGGTAAGTGAATTAAAATTGTTTGGCGAATAATTGTAAAAGAGAAATAAAGCTGAAAAAAATCTCAATAAGGTGATTAAATTAGGTAATAGAAAAATATCCTTTAGGTTCAAAGAATACCTTTAATATCGTGAGTAGCAACAAAATGATTATCTTTCACTTCTACCATAGGTTCATTGTTTGAATTACTTTTTATAATTGAATCTAATTCTGTAAAATCTAATTCGTATCTTTCTCTTTTGTAGGAAGGGTCAGGTATTGGTATAGAAGATATAAGACGTTTAGTGTAAGGATGTATTGGATTGCTTAATAATTCTTCAGTTTCTGCAATTTCTACTATTTTACCATTAAACATTACTGCTATTCTGTCACACATATATCTTGCAACAGCTAGGTCATGAGTTATGTAAAGATAAGATACTTCTAAATCCTTAGCAAGATTAAGCATCAAGTCCATGATAGATATACGTATTGAAACATCTAGCATTGAAGTAGGTTCGTCACATACTACAAATTTAGGTTTCATAATTAAAGTTCTAGCTATAGATACTCTTTGTCTTTGCCCTCCAGATAATTCGTGCGGATATCTTGGCATGTAATTTTCAGGTGGAGTTAAGCCAACAGTCTTTAGTATCTCATAAACAGCTTCTTCCCTATCTTTCAGATCACCAATATTGTGAATATTCAAAGGTTCTAAAATTATATCTTTTATATTCCATCTTGGATTTAATGATTCATAGGGATCTTGAAATATCATTTGTATATTTCTTCTAAATTTCTTTAATTCCTCTCCTTCAAGTTCGTCAATGCTCTGCATTGATGAAGATTCTTCATTGTAAAAATAAACATTTCCATTAGTTTTTGGATCTAACAAACTTAAAACTCTAGCTGTAGTGGTCTTACCGCAACCACTTTGACCCACTAATCCCAAACTTGAACCAAATGGGATATCAAAACTTATACCATCAACTGCTTTTACAACTGATTTATTTCTTGAAAATAGTCCCCCTGATACTTCAAAATACTTTTCAAGATCTCTTACTTCTATTAAATTATTTTTCATTATGATTTACCTGCACTACATATATCTACATAGTGATCTGTTCCAATTTCTACAAGTTCCATATCAAGGGATGGATTGCATGAATCTTCTCTGTAAGGACATCTAGGAGCAAAAGAACACCCTGATTCTTTATTAATTAAACTTGGCGGCTCTCCTTCTAGAGATTTCAATTTTACTTTATCACCAACAACTGAAGGTGTTGACTCTAGTAATGACTTTGTGTATGAATGTCTTGGATTAGCAAAAATCTCTTTTGTAGGTCCACGTTCAACTATCCTACCAGCATACATTACGGCCATATTGTCTGTCATCTCTGCTATTACAGCAATATCATGAGAAATATAAATAAGACTTAATCCAAGTACTTCCTGTACTTTTCTTATTTCATTAAGAATCTGATCTTGAATAACTACATCTAAAGCTGTAGTTGGTTCATCAGCTATTATTAATTTTGGATCACAAGACAATGCTAAAGCAATAACTGCTCTTTGCTTCATTCCACCAGATAATTCATGTGGAAATCTATCAATAACTGAAGAATCTAATCCAACAATTCCAAACAACTCTAATATCTTTGTAGTGTTTTCTTCTTTTGTTTTATCTGGATAATGTTCTCTCATGGCTTCTCTAATTTGTTCACCTATTTTTACGACAGGATTCCAGGAATTCATTGCACCTTGAAACACAATACTTATTCCACTCCAACGAACTTTTCTCAGTTCAGATTCACTCAAACCAACAATATTTGTTCCATCAAATATAATTTCTCCATTGGTAATTTTGCCATTATCTGCTTGTAGTTGTAACAAAGACATAGCAACAGAAGTTTTTCCACATCCTGACTCACCTACAATCCCAAACGACTCACCCTCTTTTACAGTAAAAGAAACATCTTTGACTGCTTCTACTTCTCCATCGATAGTTTTATAACTCATATTTAAATTTTTTACTTCAAGTATGTTCATTTATCTATCCCTTAGTCTTGGGTTGAAAACTTCATCTAAACCCCTGCCTACCAAATAGAATCCGCCAGTTAAAAAGGTAACTGATAAACCGGCAGGTAAAATTAACCACCAAAATTTCATCCCGGAAAATATGAATCCCTCTACTTGAGCTAAATAAATCATCAGTCCCCAACTCATGTCAATATTCAACAATCCTAAAAATGAGAGCACTGATTCAGAAGCTATCGCTCCAGTAACACTAAAAACCATAAATAATAACGCTAAGGGAGCTACATTGGGTAATACATGCGAGAATAGAATATTCATTCGTGAACCGCCTGTTATTCGAGCAGAATCAACGAAAGGTTTTACTTTGACCTGTAGAGCTTGTGATTTGATAGTAATAACCGATCCACCAAGACCGCCTATAATTCCTAGGACAACAGCTAAATGCCATATTTTTAATTCTGCAAAGGCAGAGATAATAAAAAGTAAAGGAAGTGTGGGCAACATCAATACAAGATCAGATTGCCTCATAAGATAAGCATCAATTCTTCCACCAAAAAAAGCAGCTATTGTGCCTAGTATTGTAGAAATTCCTACCCCTAAAGTTGCACTAAGCAAACCTAAAACGAATGCGACTTGGCTACCTTCCATAATTTGAGAAAATACATCTCTACCTAAAGAGTCAGTACCAAGAATATGTTGCCTAGAAGGAGGTGCGGGTTGTAAGTTTTGTATAATGGTCTCCCCTACTTGCGCATCAGAATAAAATAATGTCTTAATATTTACTTCTGTTCGACCAGGACAATCTGATCTTTCATCATATTTTTCTGTAGGATATTCTTTAGGACACTCTACAACTAAAAATTCTTGGAACTGTTCTGAATAGCCGACAACAGGATCATATACTCCCTTGTTCCATACTCCAGTAATAAACAATATTGGCTGTAAAATTGTTAAAAAAAGAAAAAATATAACAATATATAAACCAATCATACCTAGTTTACTTCTTCTGAATAATCGCCAATTTTTCTTAATCGCTTTTCTTCTGATTTCTTTTGCTATATTTTTTTGATTTTTCATTATTAACCCTGTGATTGAATCCTGATTCTAGGATCTAAATACGCATATGAAATATCAGCAATAAAGTGAGCGACTAATGCAAAAACACCAATAAATGAAAACGAAGCCATCGCAACAGGTATATCCTCTTCGAGAACTGATTGTAAAATTAATTGGCCCATTCCTGGCCATGAAAAAATTGTTTCAGTAAGAACTGAACCATCAATAATGGTTACGATCGTGAATATAAAAGATGTAACAACTGGAAGTAGTGCATTACGAGCTGCATGTCTATCTCTTATCCTTTTTTGAGATAACCCTTTTGCTCTTGCAGTTAAAATAAAATCATCTTTCATTACTTCCATCATTGTTGTTCTAGTTAAAAGTGCTGTGCCAGCGAATGCAACAACAGTAACTGTAAATATTGGTAATATCATATGATAAGCAATATCCATTGCATATGGTTTTTGAATTAACAGTTCACCAGTATTCCAATAAAACAGACTTGCAAGTGTAATAATTATAAAGCTTCCAAATCTAGCATTTCTTCTCATTGATAAAGATTCAATATTTCTAGTATAAATATATACAAGGATTTGAATGATAGATACTATCGCAGTAAATTGAATCATTGATATAAAAACAACATCACTATCAAATGGAGCGTCGTACCATTTTTCTGGATAAAGAAACTTCCCAATAGGTAGCCAGTCAAGTTTATAACCAAAGAACCACAACATCATAAGTGCAAACCATGGGTAAAAAATCGTATATGAAAAAACAGAAGTTACTGTTATCCACGTTTCAGATTTTGATCCTCTTCTCCAAGCTAAAACTTTTCCAATAAGAAAACCCGTATAAAAAGCAATAATATTTACCATAGCAAATAGCATAAGTGTACGAGGTAATCGTTGTGATATTAACTCAATTGGAGTTTTTGGGTAATGCTTATATGAATATCCAAAATCACCTTGTAAAAAATTTTGTATGTAAAGGAATACTCTTTCAGATAATGGTTTATCCAATCCATATAGTTTTATTACTTGCTCATAAGCCTCAGGAGGTAAATCTGGATTTAATAATAAATTTTGAAAAGCATTTCCAGGAATAGAATCAAATAAAACATACGATGTAATTAAGAAAAGAAAAAAAACTATTATTAATTGGTAAACCCTTTTAAATATATATTTGAACATATGAACCTATCAATATATTAATGACGGATGGTTTTACCCACCCGTCATTAAATTTATTTACTGTTTAACTCTTAGTTTTGACAACACCAGGACAGCCTTCACATGCATCTGTGAGTCCGCCTAGAACATCAGTAAATGGATATTCTACGGAGTCGCCTCTGAATACCTCTAATACAGGTGGGTTAAACAATACTAAATAAGGAAGGTCCTCAAATAATATTGCTTCCATCTGATTAGATAGTTTAATAGCTTCGTCTACTGTCTTCGCAGCTTCGAAAGCGTCAGCTACAGCATCAAACTCTGGATTATTATATCCAGGTGTGTTATTCCCACCAATACAAGAATCGTTTCTTGAATGGAAGAAAGACACAGCTGAGTTAGGATATATACCTACACCCCAACCTAACATGTAGAAATTCCAGTCTTTACACTTTTCGGCATCAAAGACGATATCTACAATAACACTAAATCCAGTTGGTCTAGCTGTTACATCAAAACCTAATTGTCTGATATAGTCAGCAATAAACAATGAGAAAGTGTTTCTCAATGGATCATAACCAGGACCTGGTGCATAAATTAACATATCTGATGGTGGAACTTCACCATTTGGACCTTTAATTCCAGTAGGTGGGTTAGCTCTAGTATCGTTACCAGGGTGTGAACCCCAATCATCAGCAGTCCATCCTGCATCTTGTAGGATTTGAATAGATTTTTCCCATTTTCCTACAGTGTCAAGAGGAGTACATTCAGCAAGAGTACCTGTTAGTGGAGGTGCCCAAGCTGTAAGAGCTCCAGAAATTGTTCCATCCATTCTTTCAACAGTTCCTTGAAGAACGCTGTTTATAATGAAATCTCTATCAACAATACAAGCTACTGCATTTCTGAAAGCTTTATCGCTTCCTGGAAATACCCTTGTGTTGTGTGCAAAGTACCTCATACCAAGTGGCATGTTTTGTACAAGCTCAACACCAGGAACAGTTGCTAATTGATTAAATAAGTTTCTCTTAACTCCTAACGGGTTAAGAACAAAGTCAACTTCACCATTTTGGAATGCAAGATAAGCTGCATCTTGGTCACTGTAAAGTGTGAACTCTACAGTACCTACAAATGGTCCAATCTCATATGAGAATGAATCTCCTGTAGTATTTCCAAAATCTCCACTATAAGCGGGAGCTTTTCCGTTATCCCAATTTAAAGACGTACCACCACCATCATAAATTGTGGCAGTTCCACCGTACCACATGGTATTTGTATCATACTTCCATGTATAAAAAGCACCATCTTCTAGCTTGTCATAAACATAAGCGCCTGCCACAGGTGCATTAATTGCATCATGAGCATATAGTGTCTCTTTGTCTGTTGCGTATTGTTCCCAATAAGCTTTGCTGAAAGCTGGGCCTTGAGCAGCACCGTATTGCCAAGTTGACAATCCTGGATCATAGTTAAATGTTACGCTTACTGTATAATCATCAGTAGCAACAATACTTACAACACAGTTATTACTATTACCTTCATCATCTTCACAAGTATAAGGATATGAGTCTAAGAAGTTACCACCTAGTGATAATCTTTTGACAGTATCAAAAGTGAACTGCCAGTCATGAGCAGTGATAGGGTTTCCATCACTCCATGTATATCCTTCTCTTACAGGAACATTATATGTAAATGTTCCATCACCGTTATCAACTGCAGTTTCGACTAATTCGCCAGCCATATTAACGACAAGTTGATAGTTAGGTATTGATAATGTGAAGAGAGTCGTGATCTGATCAGACATCACATAGCCTGTCCAAACATCGTTTTCTGTGTCATAGAATGTCCAGTAATTATTAGATTGTGGATCTGAGAATATAGCCATCTTATAAACACCATCAGGTCCTGATGGAGCTGCTTCCTCAGCTGCTGCTGCAGTAGTTGCAGGGGCCGCAGTAGTATCAGTTGCTTCTTCAGCAACTTCCTCTTCTGCTGTATCTCCACCACATGCGACTACAACCATAGCAAAAACTGAGAAAAGTAATATAAGACGCCAAGACTTGGATCCTCTGAAATTACTCAATTTCTCTCCTTTTTGTATACAAAAAATCCACATAAATGTGGATGTACTAATATTAGAAAATTTATCTGCTAATTCAATGAATAATTGAAATTATTTTATAATCTGTTTGAATAATATTTTTAACTTATTAAGTAATATAAAACTTGAAAAATTCTTATTACAATATAAAAACCAGCAGCAAAAACTATTAATTTAAATCCAAAACTATGCATTTATTTTGACTTTAAAACATATATTTTTCATATTGAAATTTTGTCTAATATTGTTTTCTATAAACATCTGGTAGTTTTTTGGAATTCGAGAACTTAGATTGAAGGAAAATTCAGGAGGATAAGATGAATATTGAGTAACATATTTAAGTTTTGCTCTTTTACCTCTAAAAGGATGGGGCGGATTTTTTATCCACAATTCTCTAAATTTAATGTTTAACTCTGAAGTACCAATTCTTGTATGTAATTGATTTTCTACGTCTTTAATACTCTTACTAATTTGTGCAATATTTTTTTTGTTTAAAGCAGAAATACGTAATACATTTACCCACTGGTACTGCTTTAACTCATTTTTAATATTTTTATTTATTTCTTCCTTTTCGTAAGTATCTAATTTATCCCATTTATTGAAAACAACTATAGGAGTTACATTTTGCTCTATTGCTTCTTTTAATATTCTCTTATCCTCAAAGGAAAGACCAACTTCACTGTCTATAACAATTAATGCTAAATTTGCATTCTCAAGAGATCTTATAGCTACAGTCGATGAGTACATATCAATTTGATTCTTTTGTTTTTTTCTTGGAATCCCAGCTGTATCAGTAATTTGATATGAAACAGTATTTAAATTAATATCTTCATTTATTTTATCCCTAGTTGTGCCTGGTACATTTGAAACGGTCGATCTGTTACTATTTAAAAGAGCATTAAATAAAGTTGATTTTCCAGCATTGGGACGACCAACAATCACTATTGAAGATTTTTTATCATTCTCATTAGAACTTTTCTTCGAAAGTTTTTTAAGAATGTTTTCTAAAATATCTAACCCTTTTTTGTGATATGCAGAGATAAACAATTCAGTATTGAATATATATTTATACATTCTCTTATCTAAATTTTCAATTTCAAAGTTTTCTGCCTTATTAAATACTGTGGTAGTTTTATTTTGCAGATTGTTATTGTTTATTAATTTAAAAATAGAATCCAAGCCGGAATAATTTTTTGATTGTACATCTATTAAAAACAATATATGGTCTGCTTTGTTTATGTATCTTAAAATATTATCTTGAAATTTAATGTTAATATCATCTGGATCTTCTAAAAAACCAGGTAAGTCTGAAATTAATAGCTTTTTTTCATCTTCGAACTCTAAAGTTGTCGTTACTTTATCTCTTGTTGTATTCGGTGTAGAACCAATAATAGATATTTTTCTTTTAGATAAAGCATTTACTAATGTTGATTTACCAGCATTGGGTAAACCAAGTATTAAAACCTCTGGAATTTTATTTTTTGTCATATTATAAATATAGCTATTCTATTTATATGGTAAACAAACTATATTTAGTAACTCCTAGAGGATTCTGTGCTGGTGTTGAAATGGCTATTAAGGCTTTACACTGGTTATTAAAAATCTACGATGAAACAATTTACTGCTATCACGAAATAGTACACAATAAATGGATAGTAAAAGAGTTTGAAAAAAATAATGTAGTTTTTGTAGAAGATCCCAAAGAAATCCCTGAAGGTGCGATTGTTATGTTATCTGCACATGGAACTGCTCCTGAAATTGAACTTCAGTTTAATAATATATCTTCATTAACTATTAATTCAGTATGTCCATTAGTTACAAAAGTTCATCATGAAGCCAAAAAATTTAGTAATGAAAACACCCAAATTATTTATGTGGGTCATAAAAATCATGATGAAGCAAAAGGAGCAATTGGAGTTTCACCAGAAAACATGCATTTAGTTGAGAGTATTGAAGATGTTAAAGCATTAGAAATTGGAAATGATGTTGCTCTGCTTGCGCAGACTACATTAGCTTTATCAGAGTGGGAACCAATTATGAAATTTTCTCAAGAAAGGTTTAACGGTTTAAAAATGCCGAGGAAAAGTGACTTATGTTATGCAACTACCAATAGACAAGAAGCAATATTAGAAATCCTCCCAGAAGTAAATACAGTTCTTGTTGTGGGTTCAGAAAATTCAAGTAACACAAAAGCACTAGTTAGTATGGTTAACAATCAAGGAGTTGAAGCCTATCGCGTAGACAACGTTAACGATATAGAAAATCTAAATCTGAGTGGTAATATTGCGATTACAGCAGGGGCGTCTGCACCAGATCACCTTGTCTACGAAATTATAGATAAAATAGACCCTATTAATTTAGAGCAATTTAGATTAAAAGAAGAAGATGAATATTTTCCACTACCTCAGCAACTAAGATCAAACATTAAGAATATTTCAGATTTTTTGAGTATTTTGAATATTTCAGAAACTAATCCTAAGTCAGAAATGGAATTAATAATGATAAGAAATGGACTGCTACTGAAGCTTTAAATTCTCTTTAATAATTTTAATTACCTCATCAATACTTTTATTTTCATTGTTTATAACTATTGCATCATTAGGAATAATAAGTGGAGAATTATTTCTATTAATGTCTCTTGAATCACGAGCTCTTAAATCCTCAACTGTTTCTTTATTACCTGATTGAGCTATTCTTCTCTCACTTCTTGTTACTTCACTCGCATCTAAATATATTTTTAAATCAGCATTCTTAAAAACTACACTTCCCATATCCCTTCCTTCAACAACAAATCCAGCAGCTGAATTATTAAACATAAATTGCAGTACATTAGAGACAACCACTCTAATTTCACTTAATTGAGCTATTTCAGAACTTTTCGTATTAATTTGAGGAGTATAAAGATTTGTTTCTTCGTATACATTTCCGTCAACTTTGAAAACCACTGGATCATTGGATACTATTTCAAGTTCATTTAGATTAAAAGAATTGGTTTTTTCATTATGTAATGCAATAACTCTATAAAGAAGGCCTGATGAAAAAAAATCGAGGTTTAATTCAGAAGCTAAACGTTTACCTATTGTAGTTTTACCTACGCCAGAAGGACCGTCCAAGGTTATTAATGTTTTGGTCATAATTCTATTTTAGACAATTGACCTTTAGACATATTACCTAAAATGTATTTACCAATTTTTTCACGTTTTAATTGTCTTATAACTAGATCGTTAAATCTAAAAATTTTGCGTATTTCATGATTTTTACCAGATAATAGTGTCACGTTATACGAATAAGAGTTAACAGCTTTTATATTGTGAATTTTTAAAGTTTGACCTTCATGAGTAATTTTGGTTCTTATTTTTTTATTTTTATTGATTTTATTTTTCAAAGTAACTTTATATATTTTTTCAATTTTATTTTTTGAGTGGAAAATTTCATTTAACCATTCCCCATCAGTGCTTAATAGCATTAAGCCTTCAGAATCTTTATCTAACCTTCCACCAAATTTAAGATACTTTTTTCCAATTAGATCATATATCGTTGGTGCCTCTCCTTGTTTGTTATGAGAACATACATATCCTTTTGGTTTGTAAAATTTGTAGTATTCATGAGCATTGTAGTTTGATAAATTTTTATTATTAACAGATACAATATCATTTTGATTAACTATATACCCGACCTCTGGTACTTTGCCATTAACAGTCACTTCACCAGATTGAATTAAATCATCTGCTTTTCTTCGAGATGTTGGAAGATTTAAAGCGATAAATTTATTTAATCTCAAAGAGATTTACTCTTCCTCTATTTTTGAGAAATATTCGCCTAAAACTGGAAGGTCGTTAATAGATGATATATCCATTTTTTCTAAGAAAAGATTAGTTGTTACATATAAATGTGGATTTCCAGGAACGTCTAGATAGCCTGATTTTTCAATAAGACCTCTAGATTCTAAAGTTTTAAGAGATGACTCTGATTCAACCCCTCTTATCTCACTTACTTTTAGTTTTGTGACTGGCTGCTCATATGCAACAATTGATAATGTCTCTAGTGCTGGAGTTGATAAGCCTCTTAAAACTGAAGGTGGTTTGAATTCAGCTAATTCAGTAGAAATTGAACTCAAAGTTACTAAGTCAGAAGATTTGGCATCATATTTAATGTAAAAGCCATAATCTTTTTCTTTTAATTCATTATTTATTTCATCAAAAATATTAATCAAATCTTCATTGGAGATATTAAAATTTTCTAAAAAATATTTATGATTAACTGAACCATCAGAAACTAACAAAATAGCGGTTATAACTTTTTTATAATTCATAATTTTTTTCTATTTTAATACCTTCATCGTTTTGACTAGCTTTAACAAAACCCCATCTTACCGCTTCTAAAAGTGCAAGGAAAAAAGCTATNGCCTCTTTTTCAGAATTTACATCATTTAAAATACTCTCGAAAGATATNTTTAATCTTTTATCAACAATTTGTAATAAATCATCAATTGCTNTCTGTAAATCTGGTAAATCTTTNTCTATATGTTTAAACCCTTCAATTGTTTTAAATCTATCAAAAACTTCAATAGCAATTTCATTAAATTTATCTTTATTTATTTTGTACTCAATATCTGGTTTAGGAAATAAATTTTNAGTTTGATAATATTTAAATGACTTGATTTCATTTTCGTTATATTTTATTTTTGAAGCTAAAGCAATACCTATTTCAGAAAATGCTTTNAATTGTAAAAGTCTTGCAAATGCAAGGTCTTTATCTTTAANAACTTCCACTTCATCCATCCACTCAATTTCTTCTTCTTGAGGTAGCATTCTTTTAGCTTTTAATTCAAATAGAGAAGAAGCAAGCAATATAAACTCTGCGTAGTTTTCAATTTCATTATTTAGATTTTTTGACTCTAGACTGCTGAATAAGTCATTCAAACTTTCATCAATTTGTGAATTATTTGAGGTGTAATTGATTAATAAAGACTTTAATGCATCTACTAAGAAATTTAATTCCATTAAAAATCAGTCTTAACTAATATTTTATTTTTTTCTGTAAGTAAATTGTCAAAATAATATTTACTTATATCAGGATTATCTGCATTTTCCTTTAATAGATCGTACCCTATGTCTTCATGGTTCAAATAATTAAATGCTTTTCTGTTTGTTACAAGTTTTAATTCAGACATAATTCTAAATAACCAGCTATATTCAGATATTGATTTACCTATGTCATGTAACAAAGACAACTTTAATAAATTTTCATCATTTGAATATTTCATAGTTCTTTCTAATACTTCTAGCGAATGATGTCTGTCTGCTTTTGACATTTTCCAGAAAAGTTGCTCTAACTGCTCATTATCGAGAATTTTTGAAATTCTAATTTGACCTTCAATACTTATATCTTTATAAAATAAAAATCTTATAGCTCTTTTTGTTTTTAAAAATATTTCATTCATGACCTTGGGTGGCTTTCTGTAAATGCTTCTTCTAAAAATTCTTTAGTAACTTTAGTATATATCTGCGTAGTTGAAACAGAGCTATGGCCTAAAAATTCTTGAACTGTCCTTAAATCACAACCACCTTCTAGCATATGAGTAGCTGCACTATGTCTTAATGTATGTGGATGTACATCTACTTGTAAAGAAATATTCTTTGCAGTTTTTTTAATTATTCTAAATACAGCAGTTCGATCTAATTTATTTTTGGATTTAGATAAAAAGAGAGGTTCTCCCCTGTTTTGTAGAAATGTATTTCTAACATTCAAATATTGCAAAAGATTTTTATATAACATAGATCCAATGGGTACAATTCTTTGTTTTGAACCTTTGCCTTTTAATTTAAGATATTTTTCATCTAAATCAATATCTGATAAATTAATATCACAAAGTTCAGAAACTCTACATCCAGTAGAATAAAGCACATCAATAACAGTTCTGTTCCTAGATTCTAAATAAGTTTCATGATTGTAAAAATTTATCATATTTTCAATATCAGTGATTGATAGTACTTCAGGAAGCTTATTAGAAGATTTAAGTTTTATATCTGAAATATCTATTGATTCGTAATCTTCATTTTCACTAATGTATTTTAAAAAATTTTTAATACTGGAGTGCATTCGTTTCTTTGTTGATACTGAATAATGAAATTCTGACATTTCAATAAAAAAATTATCTATATTTGTTTTTGATAGGTCTTGGTTTTGTAAATAATTTGATAATTTTGTTAAATCAGATGTGTATGAATCAACAGTGTTTTGGGAAAGTCCCTTTTGATATAAAAGATATTCAGAATATGAAATTATTGATTGATTAATCTTTAACTTTATGTTCATCTTTTACATTTTCATCAAAAAATTTTATTTCTTTTGATGCAGCTATAAATGAATTGAACATAGGTGCTGGGTCCCATGGCCTTGATTTAAATTCAGGATGAAACTGTGAAGCTACAAAATATGGATGATCTTTAAGTTCAATCATTTCAACTAAATCTTCATCAGGTGACAATCCACTAAATACTAGTCCTTTAGATTCCAATTCATTTCTGAATTTATTATTTACTTCGTACCTATGCCTGTGACGTTCATAAATTATTTCATTGTTATATATGTCTTTAGCCATAGTGTCTGGTTGAATTTTACAAGGATAAGTCCCAAGTCTCATAGATGCACCTACATCATCTGCTTCTAAATCTTGATTGGGTAATAAATCTATCAATGGATTTTTTGTAGTTTGAGAAAATTCTGTAGAATTGGCATCTGATATACCGCATACGTTTCGTGCATACTCAATTACAGCACACTGTAAACCTAAACATATTCCAAGAAAAGGTATCTTATTTTTTCTAAGATACTCAATTGCACCTATTTTTCCTTCAATTCCTCTGTAACCAAAACCTCCAGGAACTACTACACCATTTAAACTCTTAAGATCTTCAATCTCATAGTTATCTGCATCTATCCAAACTAAATCTAAATTTACTTTATTTTGAAGACAAGAGTGTTTTAAAGCTTCTACTACTGACATATAGCTATCGGGTAATCCAAAATATTTTCCAAGAATTGCTATTTTAACATTTTTATCGACCCCATTTTTTAATGAAAGCATTTCATTCCATCTTGACAAATCTGGGGAAACTGAATTTAATGTTAAACGTTTATCAACAGCTGAATCTAAACCCTCTTCATACATTTTGATAGGAACATCATAAATATCATCTAGATCCGGTGCGTTAATAACATTTTCAAAACTCACGTCACAAAAAAGTGAAACTTTACTTTTTATTTCATCAGTTAACTCTTGCTCAGATCTTAAAACTATTAAATCTGGACTTATACCATAGCTTCTTAACATTGATACTGAGTGTTGTGTTGGTTTTGTTTTAAGTTCTGTGCTTGGTCCAATAAAAGGTACGAGAGTAACATGAACGAACATTACATTTTCTGGACCAAACTCTTTTCTAATTTGTCTTGCAGCTTCTAAAAAAGGTAGTATCTCAATATCGCCTACTGTGCCACCAATTTCAGTGATTTGTACATCAACTTCATTTGATATGCCTTTAATTCTTCTTTTAATTTCATCAGTAATATGAGGAATCACTTGGACAGTTGCACCAAGATAGTCTCCTTTTCGTTCTCTTTCAATTACCTTTCTATAAATGCTTCCAGTTGTAACATTTGCATCTTTTCTTAAATTAACTCCAGTAAATCTTTCGTAATGTCCTAAATCTAAATCAGTTGTAGCTCCATCTTCAGTTACAAATACTTCTCCATGCTGAAAAGGATTCATTGTGTCTGGATCAACATTAATATAAGGATCTAATTTTTGATTGACAATTGATAAACCTCTAGCTTTGAGCAAGTTTCCTAGAGACGCAGAAGTAATCCCTTTGCCAAGACCAGAGACTACACCGCCAGTGACAAATATGTATTTGGTCACGACAAAATAATAACAGATTTATTTTTATTGTGAAGAACTATCTAAGTATTTGGTTTAAAAAATGATCTAGTTTAGGTTTATTACTTTCTTCTAACACTTTTAGTGCATTGGTTGACAATTTATAAGTAAAGACTAAGTCCTTAGGTTCATTGCATTGCTGTATTTCATTACCGTCAAACTGGACAGAGAAATCTTGATTCTTAAGAACAATAATTTTAACTTCAGAATGTTTATCTAAAACAACTGATCTTGGAAATTTTGTAAAAGGAGATATTGGAGTAATTATTAATGAATCAATACTGGTTTGCACAATAGGACCTCCTGCAGAATAATTGTATGCAGTAGAGCCCATAGAAGTAGAAACTATAACACCATCAGCTCTCAATTTTACATCTTGCTCATATGTCTCTATTTGAATATCTAACATACGTGTTGGAGAGTTCTTTATCAAAACTATCTCATTAAATGCTGGTTCTTCTTCATCATTATTTTGAACAATAGGAACTCTTTTTTGGAAGTTGTTAAAATCACTTTTTACTAGTTCCTGTAATTTAATGGTTTCGAATGAATTTACTAAGTAACCAACTCTGCCAGAACCAAGATTTAAAACAGGTACAGAGTTAGTCCATCCTAGTTTCATAGCTTTAAGAGCTGTTCCATCACCACCTATACCTATTATTAAATTGAAAGTATCTTTGGAAGTATTTTCATAACTCTTGTCTTCAAGAATTAATTTCTCATAACTTATTTTTTGACTATCTAGATAATGTAGAAAATCAATAGCTGGTTTCGATTTAAGATATTTTTTTGAAGAAACAATTGCCAACTTACCCATAAATACATTATAGGTGACTTATAATGTTGATAAAGTGATACCTATATCAGATATAAATCCTGCAAGAAATACACCTGTTATTTCCAGAGTATTTATGATTTCAACGATTTTAATTTTTATTTTGATACAACCAAAAAACCAAATTGAATTAATAAATTTCTTTTATCAATACTCAGCAATTCCATGTGAACTTATAAATTTTACTCCATTATCAGAATCGCAATTTTATAATAACAGTTGCTATTACGATCAATTCAATGTGATTTTTCCAAACAAGAATTTATTTTTAAGTGTCATTTTGGCAAACTTGTTTCATGCAAACTTTTTACATATATTAGGAAATTTATGGAGTTTTTGGATTTTTGGAAATAATGTTGAAGATAAGCTAGGAAAAGTAAAATATTTATTTTTTCTTTTGTTCATAGGTGTAATAAGTATTGTTTCTCATACTTTTCTTAACCAAGAAAGTTTAGTTCCTATAGTAGGAGCATCTGGAATAGTATCTGGATTAATGGGTGCTTACGTTTACATGTTTCCTAATGCAAGGTTATTAGTTCTAGTCCCGTTTGGATTCTTATTTCCAACTACAATCAAAGCTAAATTTTTTATGATTTTTTGGTTTATTTCTCAAATATTTATTTCACTAGGTGATCAAAATGTTTCCTGGGAAGCGCATGTAGGTGGATTTATATTTGGATATCTTTTATTAAGATTGTTTAGTAAGAAAAGGTACAACATCTGAAAATTTATTAAGTTGTACATCAGCAATATTGACATCTAAGTAATTTTTGATACCTGAAGACACTAAAAATGTTTTTGCGTTTAAATTTTTTCCAAAAATAATATCTGTGTCAACCCTATCTCCTATTACAAAATTTACAGTTATTCTATTTTGAATAAAATATGAACTGTAGTGATTTCCAGATTTGCCTAAAGTAGGAATGTTAATTGACAATTCATCTTCTATGATCTTTACAACTGCTCCATTCCCAGCCTTTTCACCAAACTCAGTTGGAAATGTAAGATCCTTATTAAGGCTCAATATATTTTTACCTAAACTTACATTATTAATAATTTCATTTATTTCTGAATAATTATTCTCCTCTTTACGTCCTATCAAGATTAATTCTGCATTTTCTAAACTTGTAACATTCATATTCAAATTTTTTATATATTTTACTAAATTTTCTGATCCGTAAATAAAAACATTTAATTTATTATCTGAAAACATATTTTCAAAAATTACTAATGGTGTAATAATTTTTGAGATGTCTATGTTTAAATTGAGTAAATTTATAAGCTTATTTTTTATTTCACTTGGAGTTTGAGAGCTATTATTTGTTGTGTAGTAAATTTCGATACCTTCATTAATAATTTCAAGTAAACCTTCTTTGACTCCATCAATTAAAGTTTGCCCTTTATATATAGTTCCATCAAGGTCTGTAGCGATTATGCTCACGTTTTTCTTCCATCAATAAAACTCTAGCTGTTATTCCACTAGCTTCATAAAAATTCTTTGCAACTCTATCGCTTGGGAGTGTAATCGTTCTTAATGGGGATTGAATTGTTTCAACATAATCTCTTATACAATTTAATAGAAAAGTACCCAATGAAAGTTCTCTGAATTCATCTTTTACAAATATTTCTGTAAGGAGTGAGTATTCTTTATCTTTATACAATTTTGCATAACCAATAGGCTCCTTTTCGCATAAAAGTAAAAAATTTGTAGATTCACCAAATTCAATATTTGAATAATAATTCAATAAAGTTTCGTCAATACTAGATATCCTTTGAAAAAATAATTCAGACAATTGATTAGGGATTTTTGTATCAGTTTCTACAGTAAAAGTGAAACCTAAATCATTATGTTTATGCACAATCAGCGCAAACTTTTGATCTAGGTTTCGCCAATTGAGTATTTTTCAACACTAAAAAACAAAGAGAACATGTAAACTCATCATCCTTTTTATCATCCGCAATTTCATCTAATTTTAAATCTGAGCTTTTTACATTTCTTTTCTCTGCAGCATCAACAGACATAAAAGATCCTTCAGCTTCATCTGCATCATCTACCGATTTTTTTTCCGTTTCTACCCTTGCTTCTAGAGATTCTGTTTCTACTTCCTCTTTTTCTTCTTCTTCTGGTGGAGTTTCAATCTCTTCAATATCTTCTTCTTCAAGGTCTTCAAGCGTAGGTTCTTCTAATTCTTCAGTTTCTTTTTTAGCCATATAACTCCTAACTTGACTTAAATATTACTAAATTTTAAAACGTATGGCAGAATTTTCAATAAATATATTGGCTGGACCATTTGAAAAGTAATCTCCATCAATCTCTATTGGTTCATCACTTTTTAATTCTAGTTTTGAAGCTTTCCTAACAATTACATCAGATTCCTTAAGATGTAAACCTTTTTGAGCTAAGAAAAATATCTTCATTGCTTTAAGTTTTGATACTGCAAAAATTTGAACATTGAACTTACCATCCTGTAGGCTAGACTTTGGTGAAATATTCCAGCCTCCACCAAAATATTGCGCATTGCAAACACATATGTTGAAAGAATTACTGTTAAATTCGAAATTTTCTAAATTTAATCTTATTTTTTTTGCTTTTGCAAAGAAAATCTTAATCCAAAAGCTAATAGGATATCTATACCTTCGTATTAGTTTAGGCATCTTTTCACTTACTTCTACTGAAGAAGCTAAAAAGCCAATATTTAAAACATTTAAAAAATATTTAGTTTTATTTTCTGTTTCAACTCTTCCGACATCGACATCATAATAAAAATCTGTAGTTAGGTGATTTATAGTTTCTTCAATATTTTGTGGAAGTGCAAATGTTCTAATAAAATCAGAGCCACTACCAGCTGGCAGGCAGGCAACTTCTGGTTTTTTAATACCGTTATTCATCAAAGCATTAATTAATGAATTTAAACTTCCATCTCCCCCGATGGCACAATATTGAAATTTGTTACTATCTGAATACCCAACTATAACCTTATTCAGTTCATCAATTGTTGAAGTTGAAAAGTATATAAAAGGAATGTTCTTACTTTTAAATAGATTTTCTATATATTCTTGTGAAAGATTTTTTCCTCTTGAATTTAGGTTATGAATTACAATGTATGTTTTCATGACATAGTTTTTTGTATCAAATTATTATCGAAAATTTTATTTATTTCTTCAAAGTTATCATCTTGATAAATAACTGACAATTTTTTTGATATTTCAGATGCTTCTTTTGCTACCTTTATAAAATCGCCAATATTTAAATTAAATTTATTTATTACGTATTCAACATTTCCAGATTTCATATACTCATAAAATACACTAAACCAAGATAAATTTATTTGTGTAGGTTTTTTAATCCCATGCGAGTATTCAATTTTGTTAACTTGTTCTATAGATGAATAAAATTTATTAAATAAATGATTAAACTCATCCTTAAGTGTAAATTCTAGTTTTTCGTTACTTATTCCAGAAGAAACATACATTAACTTCATTTCAATATCCCGATTCTTAATTGTATGGTACAAATGAATTGCTGGAATTAGATTATCTCTATAAGTTTCCTTTAAAATTTTACCTTTTATTGAGTCAATAAATCCAAGGTCTTTCAAAACATTATGCTTTCCTTTAAACAATTCTTCTAACTTCTCAGTTTTGAACATATTTTGATAAGCAAAAAAACTTTTTTTCAATAGTTCAATTGATTCCTCAATACTATATATATTTAACAAACTCAATATGGATGAATAACTAACAGAAAATGCTGAATTTAAATTGCTTGATTTGAGTGTAAAAAGATTGCTATACCAGTCCCTATTTATACTTCTGTCATATGATAGGAAGGCATATCCCTTATCATCTATACCTCTCCTCCCAGCTCGTCCACTCAGTTGCAAAAATTCCGACTGGGTAATTGGTCTGGTTTTAATTCCATCATATTTATGCAACCTATCAATAAAGATAGCTTTGGCAGGCATGTTAATTCCTAAAGCTAATGTTTCGGTAGCAAAAAGAAATTTTATATATTTATTTAGAAATAAATATTCTACAAATTCTTTAACTATTGGGGCTAGTCCAGCATGATGATATGCAACACCTCTTGACCACATCCACATATGTTCATCAAGGTTAAGAAGAGCTAATTCTTCTGTTGTCAGATCGCCAAATACATCATCANATTTGACCTTAATTTCATTTCTATTTTCAATTAATTTAAAGNTATTCGATAACTGTCTTGCGCTTGATTCAACCCTTTCTCTTGAAAAGTAAAAAAATATGACTGGTAATAAGTGTCTAGAATTTAAATATAATGCTTGTTCTCTTAAACTAGGTTTGTTAAATTGCGAATTTTTTTTCTCTATTTTAAATATATTTTTGTTTTTTTTATCTTTTGTAGATTTGATTATTTTTAAGTCTTTACTCGACTTAGTACTAGCAATTAAAGATATTTCTAAAGGGATAGGTCTTGTACTTGAGTGAATTAATGAGGTTGTTCCTCTTAATGAAACTATCCATTCTAAAAATTCATTTTTATTGTTAATAGTTGCTGAAAGAGCAAGAAATTTTATATCTTTGTTTGCGTGTATTAATATTTCCTCCCACGTAGTTCCCCTTTCTTTGTCAGCAAGATAATGCACTTCATCTAAAATAATTAAACCCGTATCGTTTAACTTACTGTCTTTGCTAAAAATCATATTTCTTAATATTTCTGTAGTTGCTATTACTAATTCTGAATCTTTATCTATACTTCTATCTCCTGTAAGTAGTCCAGTCCTTATTCCTTGCCTATTAAAATCATTGTATTTTTGGTTAGAAAGTGCCTTTATGGGTGTTGTGTAAAAAACATTTTTTTGTTTTGATAAATAATAATCAATTGATTTTTCGGCAATGTAAGTTTTTCCTGAACCTGTAGGTGCGACAACTAATACATTGCTACCTTTTTTTAGATCATTAACTGCATCTACTTGAAACTTGTCAGGTGTAAACATTATATTTTATTTACTCTTACTTAGATACAAAACCAATTCAATGAGCATATATAAGGGTAATGTAAATATAAATAACGTTACTGGATCGCCAGTGGGTGTAATAATGGCAGAAAAAATTAATACGCCTACAAATATTTCTTTTCTATTATCTGTAAATATATTCTTACTTATAATGCCTCTATTAATTAAAAAATAAATTACTAATGGTGTTTGAAATGAAATACCAAATAAAATTGATATCCTTGAAATCAGTTGGAAGTAATTTTGTGTTCTTAAAATGAATTCAGATTCATTAAATGATAATAAAAATTCTATACCTATAGGTAGAGTTTTGAATGCTGAAAAAATACCTAGATAAAATAAAGATATAAAAACAATCAAATACAATATAAAAAGTTTATGAGTTAATTTTTCAAAAGCAGGTTTAAAAAAATATCCAATGATAAAACTAATTATTGGAAATGACATAGCTATTGATACAAAAAATGTATTTAAAACTTTAACTTGAAAACCTTCATATATTGTAAATGCAACAAGTTCATCAATTGAATATCCAGCATTTAATAATGGAGAAGTAAGTATTTCATAAATAGAGCCGTAGTTTAAATAAACAAATGTGAAAAATATTGATACTATAAATAGTGAGATTAATATTCTATAGTTTAATTCTTTAAAGTGTTCGAAAAACTTTTTATTATCCAAATTTATTCCTCTTCTAACCAGACCCATTTTTGTTCTATTGTTTCATCGCCAATGACCTTTCTAACTTGATCAGAATTAGAACGATTGAATACACTAATAAATTTTCTTATTTTTCCTTTATCTAGAATACCTAGTGATATAAAAATTATTATTATAAGTTCAATTAAACTCATTTATTTAATTTCTTTTTTAATTTATCTTTTCTATTTTTAAATTCATCTAATAAATATTGTGGAGAGATAATATCTATATACTCATAGTTTTTAATGACAAAATTTATAGCATTTAATTCAGAATAAAATTTTGCTTCTACATGCTTATTTTTTAATTGATAATCATCTTTGTTTATATCTGTAAGAACCTTTTCATTTAAATATGTGAACTTCATTACAACCTCCATCTTATTAGATTTTTTAATTTCTCTAAAGTCTTCAATAGATAATGAATCAACAATCCTATTGAGTAAAAACGTTTTCGATTTTTCTTCGTTCAAATCAATTGCTTCTAAAACAATGCCATCAGTATTAGTTGTTAATAAGATTGGTTGTATTCTATAAAAAGTTTCTTCTGTTGAACCTAGTTTTATATATGAGATTATGTTTTCCTCAAAAAATGTTAAGTTCTCAAAAACACCTTCATTACTTTCATCTAATATTTCTAAATTAAAATATGGACTAACTACATTATAAAATTCTTCAATATCACTGTTATTTTTAACCAACTCTTTAAAAATTGAATTTGAAGTTAACAAAAAAATTAAATTGAATAACTCTCCATCATTTATCTGAGTTATATTTTTTAAAGAAGAATTAAAGTTAAACAATAAATCTTGATTTTTATCATCATATTCGTAGTCAATCAATAATTCACCTTGATTTGAATAAATATCAGTAATCACTGACAACATGTAAAATAAATCTTTTTCATCTATATTTAATTTTTGTACAAGATTATTTATATTCCATTTTTCTTTACTTTGAATCAAAGAAAGAGCGCTCATAACTAACTGGAGATCAATTTTTTTTGACATATAATAATTCCTTTAAATTGACTGTAGAGTCTATTTTGATAATTTCTATTTCGTCATCTAGTAACAGCAAAAATTTTATAAATCCATAACTATCATTTGTTGATACATTGCAGTGTAAAAATTCATCTTTGAGTTCTAATTGCATTTGATTGTGTGCAAATATATTTTTATTTATGTCATATAAATCCTTTTTTAATTTAATTGTTGCTTCAATAGAGTATTTCTCATCGTCCCATGAAAAAGGAAAATTTTTATTTTCTATTTGAAATAAATCGGCTTTATTACCAATTTTTAAATTATGTATTTGATTTAAATTAAATGTCTTCAGTAACCCATTATCTTCACCAGCTAAATACCATTTATTATCAAAATATTTTAATCCCTGAGGTTTTACTTTTCGATATTTATCAAGGTAATCAAATCCCACTCTTCTTTTTTCGTTGATAGATTGGAGGATTTTTGATATTATTTCATTTTTTTCATTGTCATAATTACTATTTGATAAATATTTTTTGAGATATAAATAAGTATTATTTAATTTTTCACTACTAATCTTCTCAGACTTAATTATTGATTCATAAATTGAGTAACCTGATAATGAGTAACCCTTGTCATAGGACCATTTATCATTCTCATATTGTATTAAATAACCAAAAGAACGTAATAAATTTTTATCTCTTTCGAATGTTCTTCTAAATGCTTGTTGATTTAAATCTCTATAATCAGATATGTTATCTTTAATGTTTTCTGTAGTGAGGTTTTCATTATCACTTAATATATTTAATAATTCAATTGCTCTTCTTAATACATTTTTCATTAATTAATCACTTTGGAAAATTTGATAACATAATTTAATTTTACAAATTTAAATAAATAAAATTATTGTTAAAAATTTATATATGTCTGGTGTATTGTAATATATACATTATGAAAGTTTGGATAGATCAAGATTTATGCACAGGTGATGGACTGTGTGAGGAAATTGCTCCTGATGTTTTTGTTGGTTTAGATGATGGATTATTTTATGTCAAAGAAGGAGATAAAATTTTCTCAGAAGAACATGGAAATGTTGGCGGCGCAGAAGGTTTAGCTGTTGTTCCTAAAGGACAAGAAGAAGCTGTTGTTGAATCAGCTGAAGAATGTCCTGGCGAATGCATAATGATTGAGCCTTAATATTTTATATATTTAGCGCAAATTAAAAAACCAGTATGTGAAACTAGTTTATTTGAAGGTCTTACGATCTTTTCATCAACTACCCAATCTCTAAGAATTACTTCTTTTATCTCAATATCTTGAAACTGCTGTTCTTTTAATGAATCATTCATTCTCATCACTTGAGTCATTGAAGGTAAATATGATACCCAGCAAACATTGTTTTTTATTTTGTTATTTATAAAAAATTCCCATGGTTCAGGAACATCAGTAATTATTGCATCTATATTCACATTAAGTGATTTGTAATCAAAGTTAACTAATTCTTCATTAATAAATGTTATATCATTAATTTCATCAGATAGTGTAGAGATATATCTAGAAATAGTTTTATCGGCTCTTCTTTGGTTGATTTTTGATGAATCTATACTGTATAACACGCCAGTATTTTTCAAAAGAGTATATAAATATAAAGTCAAAGCACCTGAGCCAGAACCTATTTCAAGAACTTTGCTTGAATTATGAATATTTGACTCTAATACTATTTGAGCTACATCTTTAGGATAAATAATCTGAGGACCTCTTTTCATTAAAAGAACAAATTCTTTATAGGCAGGTTTATAAATTTTAAATTTAACTCCGGTAGATGTTTTAACTATAGATGGGATATTTTTAATTTGAGAAAATTTAAATTTACCTTCATTGGTAGTAAATTCTCTTTCTAAATCAACTACTGCTAAAAATTTATTATTTTTTGGTGTTTTTATAACTATAAGTTGATTGTCTATATTCAATTCTATAAAAATGCAAGAAAAGAAGCAACTGTTGTTAATAGCATGCCAACAGATACAACAATTACTATAATTTTTTGAAGTTTTTTATTCATTTAAATTTTTTGAAAATTTTCTTTTTAGTATTATTAAATTTTTCATATAAACGGCCAATTATTAGACCCACAAACAAATATCCTATCAATTTACCTTTGTCATCATTTAATTGATTTCTAAGGTTTTCATAATCATTAGAAAAATCGTTCATCTTAATATTCTCCAGGATATCAATGCAAATATCAAGACACATAGTAACGCCATAGAAAAATAAATTAAAGCTTGAATAAAATATTGATCTGTAAATAGTTGAGATAGGACGATTGCTAAACCAGTCAATAATAAAAGTGTAGAAGTAGCTAAATAATTTCCAGCTTTAAAATTTTTTTTTGCGTCCTTTATTGATTTTTCAATAGGCTCTATGGTTTCAGACTCTAAACGTTCAAGCAAACTGTCTAGTGCTTTAATTGCTGATGAAGAAAAGTTAAACACTAAGTTTCATTTCTGTTTTTTAATATCGTGCCAATAACACCTTGTACTGTTGCAGCTACTGGGAGTGCTAATATAGCTCCAACTCCTCCTAAAGTGTAGGCTCCGAAAAGTGTTGAAAATACAGCTATTGCTGGATGAATTTCCATTGTTGATTTAGTAACTCTTGGACTTATAAAGTAATTTTCAATAATCTGATATGCAAGCAATACAATAACTGTTGATATCATTGCATTAGTTCCTAGTGAAATAGACGCTATAAATGGAACTAAGCCACCTAAAAAGGTTCCAACAACGGGAATTAATTGAGACAAAATTCCTGCAGCTACACCTAAAGCTATCGGTGATGGCAAGCCAATTAATAAAAATGAAACAGATAAAACAATGCTTGCTAAAACAGCTAAGATCACCTTGGCAACAATGAAACCACCTGCTTTAGATACTCCAATACTCCATACTTGATCAATTGAAGAGGATATGTTATTCGGCAGTGATTCTTTTAACTTAACTCTCCAACCATCTCCCTCACTAATTAAATAATAAGTAAAGAAGAAGATTACAAATATATGACCTAGAGTTCTTAACAATCCTTGTCCAGCAAAAACAACACTTGACCCAACAGTACTTCCATAATCTTTAATTAATGAGTTAAACTGGTTTTCTAAATCAAGGGACTGACTTGAAATTGCAAAACCCTCAACGTTCAGATAATTAATAAAATTATCAAAATAAGTTGGTATTTGAGAAGACAAGAAATAAATTTCTTGCACCATTATTGGTATTATTGAAAATAACGTAGCACCAATAACTAAAAGTATTAATGAAACTGCCACCATTGCTGCACTTTGTCGATTAATTTTTTTGGTCAACCTATAAACAACTGGTTCAGCAAGCGCTGCTAAAACAACTGCTACAAATAAATCAAAAACTAATGATTTAACTCGTAAGAAAATTAATACAGATAAAGCAATGAATAAAACATACAAAAATGCCCTATTTAATAGCTCCTGTCGAGTTTCACCTTTTGGAAGATTCACAATTATTTGACCCTTGTTTTTGATTTATAGTTACTATTTTGAATCAAAATGAAAATAAAGAGAGCGATTGCTCCTGAAGAAAAATATATTTCGNAACTTGTTAGATTTTCATTAATTAAATTACGCGTATATAAAGATGAAATAAAAAATAATATTGATNCTCCAAGAATTCTTTTTTTATATTTAAGNCCACGAACTGTAATATTTAAAAGAAGTAATCCAATAAATATTCTCCCTANACCTTCATAAGTATTACTTCTTAAAAAATAGAATTCTCTTATCGTAAAAAAACCATCTTGACCAATACCACCTAATGTTAAATGTATTACTCCTAATAACACCAAAAGTGCAGAAAACCATGCTAANACAAAATTATTTATTGANAATCTTGCTTTAATAGGTGACGGCCATGGTTGTAATGGGTTTACTCGCTTTACTAAATTAGAAGAAAGTTTAAACAAACTGCGTTCATAGTTTCCAAAAAT
>JGI11772J19994_1000025_pt1 | contig 30313 bp, 30 predicted proteins | sample Etolagsurwater0m_FD_19994 | JGI IMG/M metagenome (IMG submission 19994) | reverse complement strand
AGTTACCAAAATCAACATAATTCCAGATAGTCCATCAAGAGTAAAACCAATGCTTATGTCAGGATTAGAAATCCATTGAAACAACTCAACGTTTACAGGCTTAAATTTATCAAGCGCTAAAGCAATGAATGAATAAGCGGCAATANCAAATGNCAAGAGTGCACTATTTAAAGTAAAAAAGTTAGTAATTAATTCATTAAATAATTTTTTGTTTAGAAANAGGAAGATAGCAGTTAAAAAAGGTAGAAAGATTGGNAGAAGAAAAATTAATTCCAATTTAACCTCTTGATACATTNAATACATCTACTGATGCAGATGACTGNTTTCTAAATATAGAAACAATAATCGCAAGGCCAACTACTACTTCAGCTGCTGCTACTACAAGAACAAAAAATACAAAGATTTGACCATCAACTTGTCCAAAATGTTTAGATGCTGAAATAAAAGTTAGGTTTACTGCGTTGAGCATTAATTCAATGCACATAAACATAATGAGAGCATTTTTTCTAATCATCATTCCTAGAAATCCTATTGAAAAGAGAATTGCTGCAAGTGTAAGATACCAGTCGGTAGTTACTTCAAGCATTACTTTTTCGCTTCTTTGTATCATAAGCTAAAGCTATAGCTGCAGCAGTGGCAACAATGAGAAGTAAAGAAATGATTTCAAAAGGAAATATCCATTCTGTAAAAAGTACACCTGCAATTAATTGTGGTGTTCCTTCTGTATCAAACTCAACAGGCGGGAACCAGAGATCCCACTTGAAGTCTGAACTTATGGCAACATATGCTAAAAGGGAAATAAGAATTAAAAATACTCCACTCACTAAAAATGTTTGACCTTTAATAGATTCAGTAGTTTGTTCTTTTTTGTCTACCCCAATCATCATTATTACAAACAAAAATAGAGTCATAACTGCTCCTGCGTAAACTAACATTTGAATCATTGCAACAAAAGTTGCATTTAAAGTTATATAGATTATTGCTAAGGAAACAAGTGTCATAACTAAACCCATAGCATTGTGTACAGGGTTTTTGGCAAATATAACAATCAGTGCGCCTATGATAATGAGACTTGCTGGAGCAAAGAATAAAAGCGCCTCAATCAATTTACTCTTCCTCCAATGTCTGTCCTTCTTCAGGAGGTTTCTTTCCTACTCCAAGTGAGCCTGACCAATTTACAACATTTTGAAAATTTGGATTTCCATTGGGAGAAGTTGCTCTCATCCATCCATCAGATGTATTTAAATCATCAAAATTAGTGAGCTTAGTTTGTTCCTCATGAGTGTTAGGAGTTCCATCATCTTTTACAACTAATACCTCTTTATCAAATATTGCCTCAGATCTATTAGCAACACTCATCTCAAAAAGAGAAGTCATAGTGATAGCTTCAGTTGGACAGGCTTCCACACATAATGCACAATAAATACACCTGAGCATATTGATTTCGTAAATAAATCCATATCTCTCCCCTGGGCTTACAGGGTTCTCTTCTGGATTATCCTCTCCTCGAACATAAATGCATTGTGCTGGACAAACTCCCGCACACAGCTCACAACCTATACACTTTTCCATGCCGTCTTCATATTTGTTTAAAACGTGGCGACCGTGAAATCTTTGGGGCTTTTCTCTGAATTCTTTTGGATATTTGTCGGTAACTGATTTTCTAAATAATTCTTTGAAAGTTACTTTTAATCCTTTTATTAAACCAAAACTGTCACTCATAACTTAACTCCAAGGTAAACCAAACTCTCTTAATCCTAGAACAATTGCGGATAATATAAGCCAAACTAGAGATGCAGGTATAAGCCTTTTCCATCCAAGCTCCATCAATTGATCGTATCTGAGCCTTGGTAATGTGGCTCTAATCCAAACAAATATAAACAAAAGTGCAAACGTTTTAACTCCTAACCAAATTATTGGCATAATTGCAGATAATATTGGAGGCAAAAACCCCTCAAAAGTAGGACCAAGCCAACCACCTAGAAAAAAGGTTGCAGTAATTGCACACATGTTGAACATATTTATATATTCCGCCAAGAAAAACATAGCAAACCTAAATCCAGAGTATTCTGTATGAAACCCTCCAACCAATTCTTGCTCTGCTTCAACTAAGTCAAAAGGGGCTCTGTTTACTTCAGCTACAGCAGCTATGAAAAATATTCCAAATGCAATAAATTGAGGAAAAATATTCCATTTAGGAATGAATGAAACAATTGAGCTAAGAATCGGAATCGTTGTTGATAAGTTTCCTGATTGGCTACTAACTATATCTACAAGAGATAGTGAACCAGAATATAGGATTACTGGTACTAAAGATAATCCCATAGCTGCCTCGTAAGATATCATTTGTGCGGATGCTCTAACACCGCCGAGAAGTGGGTATTTAGATCCAGAAGACCACCCAGCTAAAACAACACTATATACAGCAATAGATGACAAAGCTAAGAAATAAAGAACGCCTACGTTTAAGTCTGCACCAACAAAATCAACAATATAATTTTTACCACCAATTTCAATGTTTAAGTCTGGACCTAATGGAATTATCATGAAAATTAAAAATGATGGTACCAATGCAATGATTGGTGCCAACAGATACATTGCTCTATCAGCTTTGAGAGGCATAATTTGTTCTTTTAATAATAATTTAATTGCATCTGCTACAGTTTGTAAAATCCCAAAAGGACCAGCTCTGTCAGGCCCCACTCTAGACTGCATTCCAGCAACTAACTTTCTTTCAAGCCATATCAACAATATTGTGTTAGTCAACAAGACAGCCAAAACAATATTTGATTTAATTAATGCAATTATTAACTCAGTTGACATTTAATGCTTCTTTCACCTGACTAGGTATGATCATAATTTCCCTTGAGAAATCAAACTTATTTAACTCTCTTCTATTTGTTGGGATATAAATTAAGTCATTAGGAAAACTTTTATTAACTTCATAACTAACTGTAACTTCTAATTCATCTTGAATTAATGTACATTTACCTGAAGTTAAATTATATTTTTCAACTACACCTTCACTTACTTCAATGTATTTTTTTGTACCTAATAGAGAAATGCTATCGGAATGTCTTTCAGTAGTAGAATCCCCATAAAGTTTTTCTCCAATAAAAAATTTGGCCTCATTTGAATTATTATCCGAAGAAGAAATTTTAGGTTTAGAAACATTTACCATTCCATCTAAATTTGATGGTTTATCTAAATTATCAAACACTGGACTTAAAGAAGAGTCAAGATTTTCATAAGCTTTTTTATTAAGGCTCTCTAAGCTATTTGTCTCAACTGTTAATCCTGCAAAATTCATTAAACTGGTTATAAATTCCCAATCACTAACAGTTTGCCCAGGAGATGGGACAAGTTTATCTATGCGAGAAGTTCTAAATTCAATATTTGTAAAAGTACCTTCTTTTTCACCCAGTGTTGAACTCATTGGTATCAAAAAGTTAGCCAGTTCTGAAGTTTCATGATTGAAATTGTCTAATGCTACAACTGTATCAAGGCCTTCAATAATTGATTTTATTTGATTTGAATAAACAGAGCGTCCAACAGGGTCTGCACCAACAATAAATAATAGGTCTGTGTTTTCTTCTGAAATATCATTAACAAAATCATTTAGTCCTTTTACATTTTCTAAAGTTTGAAAGGCTCCATAAGTATTGCCTTTTGAATAGGCATTTAATACTTTTGAATTTGAATTTGAATTTAAGAATTCAAATAATTTTGTGACACTTGTATCGGACTGATGTGGCGTGGATTTACCCAAAATTGCTGTAATGTTTTTACCTATTACTAAATCTTTAATTTCTTTCAATTTTGAAATATCTTTTANTATCTCAAAATTTTCTGAGACTGTTTCTTTACCATAAAATACATCTGCGATGTCACTTAAGGTTTCATTNGTGTGGCCAAAAACAACTAACTTAACTCCATTTTTTACTGCCTGGCGAATTCTTAAATAAAGAACAGGAATTTTTTCTTTTAAATCTTCAGCCCACACAACTATTGCGTCAGATGAGTTTAAATCGTCAACTTTAGCTAGATCTACATTTTCACCAAAAAGTCCTGGGTGCAACTTATCATCATTTAAATAAAAACTTTTTTCAGATTGAGAAATAATCTCTGAAAATTCTCTAAATGCAACATAATCTTCGTTTGTTAAATTTGACCCAAGTAAAAAGTTAACTTTTGTTTGTCTGTCTTTTATAACTTCTGAAAGTTCAGAATATACATCCTGAATCTCGATTTCTACTAATTCATTATCAATCTTTTTAAGGGGTGTTTTTAATCTTGAATTAGAATTCAAATATTCAAAATTGTATCGACCTTTATCACATAACCATCCTTGATTAACAGCGTCATTATCGACACCAAGAATTCTTAACATCTTATTTTGTGAAGAATTTAATTCTATTGAACAACCCATAGAACAGCCGTTGCAAGTTGATCTAGTAGATTTTAGGTCCCAAGGTCTTGCTTTAAATCTATAAGAAGTAGANGTTAANGCGCCAACTGGACAAATCTGAACAGTATTACCTGAAAAGTATGACTTAAAAGGTTCATTTGGAAAAGTATTAACTTCTGTTTTATTTCCTCTTTGGATAAACTCAATTAACGGATCACCTGAAATTTCATCTGAGAACCGTGTACATCTTGCGCATAAAATACATCTCTCTCGGTCAAGCAATATTATTTCAGATATATTTATTGGTTTTTCAAAATGTCTTTTTTCCTCAACAAAACGACTCTCTCCTGGGCCGTAAGCCATTGTTTGATCTTGAAGCGGACACTCTCCAGCTTTATCGCAAATAGGACAATCCAGAGGGTGGTTGATTAACAAAAATTCAAGAACTCCCTCTTGAGCTTTTTTAACGACATCAGATTCTGTATCAACAACCATTTCATCACTGACTTCAGTTGTACAAGATGGCACCAACATTTTGCCTCTTGGTGTTTCAACTTCAACTAGACACATTCTGCACATGCCGACGGGATCTAAGCGTTTGTGCCAACAAAATCTTGGAATGTGAATTCCAGATTCTTCACATGCTTCAATTAATAACTTATTAGGATCAGACTCAATTTCTATACCGTTAACATTTAAATTAACTTTTTCACTCATAAAAGAACTTTCGTAGGAATTAAACTCTCTACCTCATCTCTAAAATCATTCATTAGTGAAGTAATTGGAGAGACTGCAGATGGACCAAGGGGGCAAATTGTGGTCATTTTAGGTGGCCATGATAAGCCTGGAGAGATGTTATCGCAAACATCAAGTAGTAAATTCATATCAGAAGTTCTCCCTCTACCACTAGCTATCCTATCTAGTATCATTTCAAGCCATGTTGTTCCTTCACGACATGGAGTACATTGGCCACATGATTCATGCGCAAAAAAACTGACGATGCTTTTTGCCGCACTTACAAGATTCGTATCTTCATCCATCATTACCACAGCACCTGAGCCAAGCATTGAATTGTTTTTAGCTACATCATCAATTGTCATTTTTATGTCTAGCTGATCTCCTCTAAACCATGGTGCAGAAGCACCTCCAGGAATATAAGCTTTAACTTTTTTATTATTTCTTATACCCCCACCCAGTGTTTCTACAAATTCACCAAAAGAACTGCCCATTTCAATTTCATAGTTTCCTGGGTTATTTACATGTCCAGACAAACTAAAAATCCTAGTACCTGTAGAGCCTTCAACCCCCAACTTGTTGTACTCTTCGCCACCATTCTCAATTATCCAAGGTACAGAGGAAATTGTTTCAACGTTATTTACCAAAGTTGGTTTCATATATAAACCTTTTACTGCTGGGAAGTAAGGAGGTTTTAGTCTTGGTTCTCCTCTTCTGCCTTCGAGTGAATTAAGCAGTGCGGTTTCTTCACCACATATATACGCCCCTGCTCCTAGATGGACAACTATGTCAAGATTGATCTCTGAACCGAAAATATTCTTTCCCAAAAATCCTTTTTGATATGCTTGTTCTACTGCTTGCTGAACTCTTCTAGCAGGCTTCGCGTACTCTCCTCTTATGTATATAAAAGCTTCTTTTATGTTTGCTGAAAAACAAGTAATGATAATGCCCTCAATGAGTTGGTGAGGATCTCTTTCCAATAAAATCCTATCCTTAAATGTACCTGGTTCTGACTCGTCTGCATTTATTACTAAATATCGATCTTCATCTTCAGCTAAAAATCCCCACTTAACTCCGGTTGGGAATCCTGCACCACCTCTTCCTCTAATATTTGATGCCTTAATTTCTTCTAATATTTTTTCAGGAGAGCTTTCTAAGATTGTTTTTTTTGCAGTCGAGTACCCATTGTTTTTTTCATAACTATCAATTAGATGGCTGTCTTCCGGATTATCTCGCATGTGTTTTGTAAGAAGAATGGTTTCTTTCATTTTTTTACCTTAGTTGTCTTTAAAGTTTGAAAGCCTGGAGCCGTGGAGGTAGCACCAGAGTTATCTTGAATAGCCCAATCAAAAGATTTTATACCTCCGAAATTTTCTTGCATTTCATCAGCTACAACAACATCTGGTTTTGTTTCTTTTAACCATTTACACAAATTTATTGCATTTTCAGGAGTTACACCTTCAACTGTCTCATAGTTGACTTGTAATGCTGGAGCTCCACCGCAAGCACCAATACATTCCACAGCCTCAAAGGTGAATAATTCTTCTTCATCAGTTTCATTATTATTTAAGCCCGTAAATTCTTGAACTTTATTAATTACTTCGCTTGAATTATTGATCTCACAAGATATTGATTTACAAACACTTAATAAGTACTTTCCAGTTGGTTCTTGCTTGTACATTGAGTAAAACGTCGAAACTGATTTCACTTGTACTTCTGTTATACCTACTAATTCACTTATTACAGATATAGAGTCATCAGAAATATAGCCATCCTTACTTTGTGCTAAATGCAAAAGAGGACCTAGTGCGGATCTTTTTTGAGGATAGAGCTTAATTATTTTTTTTGCCTGTTTTAATAATTTATCATCCCAACTCATCTATCTACATCTCCTAACACGGGATCTAAAGAAGCTATTGCAGCGACAGCATCTGCAATGGGACTATCAGTCATAATGACAGGGAGTGCTTGAAGATTACAAAAAGAAGGCCCGCGGACATGCATTCTGTAAGGCTTTGCTGAACCATCGGAAACTATATAACAACCTAGCTCTCCTCTGGGTGATTCAACGGCAACATATGCATCGCCCTCAGGAACTTTAAAACCCTCTGTGTAAATTTTAAAATGATGAATTAGAGCTTCCATTGATTCATCTAATCTTTTGCGTGGGGGTGGTGTAATTTTTTTATCTTGAACTTTATAAGGGCCTTTTGGCATATTGTTCATTGCTTGTTCAATAATTTTTAGACTTTCAAAAATTTCTAATACTTTTACTCTCCATCTAGCAAACACGTCTCCTTCAGTTAAAGTTGGAACATCAAATTCATAATTTTCAATTCCCGAGTAAGGTTGAGACTTTCTTAAATCCCAAGAGTACCCAGAAGCTCTTAAGCTTGGTCCAGTTACGCCATAAGCAAAGCACTCCTCTGTAGTGAGGATTCCAACATTTTGTAATCTTCCTTTCCAAATAGGGTTGTCCAGGAGCATGTCATCGTAATCTTGTAACTTTTCAGGTATTATTTTTAAAATTTCTTCAACATCTTTCTGCCAACCATCAGGTAAATCTGCTGCTACTCCACCAGGCCTTATATAGTTATGGTTCATCCTTAGCCCTGTTGTTTTTTCAAAGAAATTTAAAATTAACTCTCTTTCTCTGAAGCCAAAAATCATCATGGATAAAGCTCCTATATCCATTCCACCAGTCGCAAGAGCAACTAAATGTGACGAAACCCTATTAAGTTCGGTCATCAAAATTCTTATTGTTTCTGCCCTTTTAGGCACTTCAATACCAATAAGTTTTTCAGTTGTGAGAGAGAAAACTAACTCGTTAAATAAGGGGGAAAGATAATCCATTCTTGTTGTGTTAGTTGGACCTTGAAAATAATTTAACTCTTCACCAGTTTTTTCCATACCTGTATGTAAATATCCAATAATTGGCTTAACACGCCTTACAACCTCTCCTTCAAGCTCTACCTGAAGTCTTAAAACACCGTGAGTTGAAGGATGCTGAGGTCCCATATTTACTATCATTCTTTCATCGTCAGACGTATCCTCATCAATAACAAAATCATCAACTACTTCGGTTCCTGTCTGTATTTTTATTTGCTTTTCATTTTCGTTTTCAAGCATTTTTTGAGAACCTTCGTCAGTTGAAGATATATTCCAGCCACCTTCTTCTGAATTTGTAGCCCAAAAATCTAATTTATTTTTAAAATTACTGAGCTTACTTTTTTTAATTTTATTATTTTTCATTTAATCAACCTTTGGCGCATTTTTAAACTGTACTGGTATTCTTCCAGATCCATAATTTTTCCTTAATGGATGTCCTTCCCAATCATCAGGCATTAAGATTCTTGTTAGGTCTGGATGGTCTTCAAATACGATACCGAACATATCATATGCTTCTCTTTCATAAAAATTTGCACTAGGGTAAATGTCAGTTATTGAAGGTATTGTTAAATCTTCATCATTAACAAATACTTTTACTGTCTTACGTGAATTTTTTGAAGTTGATAAAAATTGAACAACTATTTCAAATCTAGGTTCTTTTTTTCTAAACCAATCAACTGCTGTTAGGTCTATCATCATTTCAAATCCATCATTTTTTAGGGATTCGATTAGTTCTTTATATTCTTCTGTTGTGGTACTAATAATTTCAGTGTTCATCTATTTATCTCTCCATCCATTATTTTGTCATGCAAGGTTAAAATTCCATGCATAAGCGACTGTGGTCCTGGTGGGCATCCGGGAACATAAATATCAACTGGAACTATGTGATCTACACCCTGAACTAAGGCATAGTTGTTAAACATTCCACCAGTTGAAGAGCAAGCACCCATAGCGATTACCCATTTAGGATCAGCCATTTGATCATAAACTTGTCTCAACACTGGTGCCATTTTTTGAGATACTCTTCCAGCTACAATCATCAAGTCTGCTTGTCGGGGTGATGCTCTAAAAACTTCCATTCCATATCTTGCTAGATCATATTTAGCACTTCCAGCAGCCATCATTTCTATTGCACAGCATGCAAGTCCAAATGTGACTGGCCACATTGATTGAGTCCTTGACCATCTGACAGCTTTATCAATAGTTGTTGTGAAGATATTGTCAGGAGTATACATTATGCTACCTCTTGCAATTCTTCTTTAAAGTACCTCTCTCTTCGTGGAATGTTCCAATCTAGTACTCCTTTTTTCCAAACATAGTAAAGAGTCTCTAAAACAAAAAATGTAAATATTGATATGGCAGCTATGCCAAACCACCCTAGGTCATTAAATCTTGTAGCCCATGCAAATAAAAATATTATTTCAATATCAAAAACAATATAAAGCATTGCAACCATGTAAAACTTAACTGGAAACCTTTGAGACGGTTCAACTTCTGGAAATATACCACATTCATAGGGTGCAAGTTTTTCAGGCGTTGCATTTTTAGGCGATAAAATATATGAAGCACCAAGTGAAACCAAAGCAAAACCAACAGCAACAACAAGCATAACCAGTATTGGAAGCCAATCTAACATGTTTCCTCCATATTTGTGAAATTTTTCACAAGCTATATTCTTATTTTACTACCAATAAAATGTTAAATTATTTTGCTAATTAGTTTTTTGAACTGAGAACTAAAAGTCTTGTTGGAATCACAAATTTATAAGCTATTTTGAAAACTTCTTTTAAAGTTAGGTAGGCCTCATCAAATAATAATTCCACAACAAAGTCAATTGTATCCTGATCATTTGAGGCAACTCTTAATAATCTTTTAGTCATAAATGGACTCTGTAAAATTAGTCTTGCCAAAGCACAACTTAAATAGTGTTTTCTGAATCTTTTACTAAATTCTTTTTCGTATAAGTCTATTCCATAGCTTAATTTTTCTGAATGAAGTATTTCATGTGTGTTTTTAGCTAATAAATAACCTGCTTCCATACCGTAGAATATACCCTCGCCACTCATTGGATTTATCATAGAGCTTGCATCTCCAATTAAAGCAATATTTAAATCTTTATTTCGTTTTGGTCTCGATGAAGCAAAAGGAAGTAAATATGATTTTTGTTTTCGTATGTTTTCTACAATTACCCCTCTACTCTTAAGTTCAGATACAAAATTATCAAGCAGTACATTAATGTCTAATTTATCTTTTTTAAATATGCTTACAGGTACACCTATTCCTATATTTAACAAATTACCCTTACTTGGAAATGCCCAAGCATAACCTTTGTCTGCAGAAACGTTGATTTCAAACATTAGAGTTCTCTCATTGAAAATTTCTAAGTAATTTGGACTATCAATATATGCTCTTATGGCTATCGCTTTATGCCAATCAGAATTAGATTTATAATTTAATTTTTTTCTGATTCTTGAATTTGCTCCATCAGCTCCAACAAGAATCTTTGTTAAAAATTCTAAGTTTTCATTTTCATTCTTTATTTGTACATTTAAGCTTTTGTCTAAATTAGAAGTAAAGTCTACAAAACTGTATCCTTCATAAACGTCAACACCGCATTCCTTAGCTAAATCCAATATTCTATTATCTAGGTCTAATCGAGGAATAACATATACTATCGAATCTTCCTTATTTTTTACTTCAGGAATATAATTTTGGATACCAATATTGTCTGGACCGTAAAGAGTTGTTGAAACAACTTGTGGCTCACCATTTAAAATGTGTTCATTGTTAAATCTTTTTAAGGCACTTATTACTCCAGGACCAATCGCATCCCCACATGATTTATCTCTTGGAAATATTGCTTTGTCAACTAATCCAACTGATAAGTTGGGATTTAAGTTTTTATACGAAATAGCAGCATTTGCACCAGCAGGGCCGGCACCGATTATTAAAACATCATAATTTTTAGGGCTTTTTTCCATATTTTACTAACTTACAATGTATTTCCATTAATAGGAAACTAAATGAAGCCAATAAATAACTTTAAATAATTACATATAAAATCAATTTCTAATTAGATTGTGCATTAGTGAAAGAAAATAAAAAAATACCACCAGCTACGGTAAAAAGATTGCCGCTCTATTTACAATGCCTTGACCAAATGAATGATGATGATATCGGTATTTCATCAAATAAGTTAGCTGAACTAGCAAAAGTGAACGACGCTCAAGTAAGAAGAGATTTGTCGTATCTTGGTACGCTAGGTACAAGAGGCGTTGGATATGATATTTCTACTCTTAGAAATCAACTTCAGCTTGAACTTGGTCTTGTTGAAGGTTGGAGCGCTGTAATTGTTGGAATTGGCAATTTGGGTTCCGCCTTGGCTCATTATGGTGGATTCAGAGAAAAAGGTTTTGGAATAGTTGGACTATTTGATGATGATCCTAAAAAAGTCAATAGTCAGGTAGCAGGATTAGTCATAAAACCTTTAAGTGATTTAGAAGAAGACTGTGAAAAATTTAACGTAGCAATTGGGATAATTGCGACTCCTGGAGAATATGCTCAGGGTGTTGCAGATCAATTAATTGGATGCGGGGTAAGATCAATTCTTAACTTTGCTCCTGTGCTTCTTAAAAATGTACCAGATGTACAAATAAGATCTGTTGACCTCTCTCAAGAATTGCAAATTTTAAGCTATTACTTAGATAGGCCAGTTTTAAAAGCAGTTGACTAGACTATTTTTGATATACGTATCCTAACACTGCTCTAATTACCAAACTAATGTTTAAACTTAACCATAGTGTTGATATGGTATTTTCAGTTCTAAGAAGATAACTACAGATTAAAAATCCTGAAATAGAAGAAATTATAGTTAGTAGTGAAAACTCTTTTGACTTATCAAGCCCTAACAAAATACCATCCCAGAGAAATGCAAAACAACCAATAAATAAACTTCCAGCTACCATTAATTTTAAATCTGTATTTAGTAATGAATCAAAACTACTAGAAGCAAACAACTGTATAAAATCTTCAAGAAAAAATACTGTTGCAATGGCAAGGAAGACGGAAATTAAAGTTGTTATAGAAATAAGTTCTTTTTGCAATACAGATTTTTGATATTTTTCGTTTTTTGAAATTAATTCAGAAATTAAAGTTTGCGAGGCTATTGCAATTGCATCTACAAAAATATATCCAACAGACCATAGTTGTAAAAGAATATGCTGAAGAGCAATTTCTTCCATGGACATTAATGAGGACCTATTTCTCAAATAAGCCATAAAAAGAGTTAAAAATAGTGACCGTATAAGTATGTAAACACCAACACTGAAAAATTTTTTTCTCATGCTTGCTTTATCAACTTTTTCACTTGTAGAGAGAAGGTTTTTTTGATACTTTTTTAATACAACTGTTGAATAAATTGAAGCAAAAAAGAATGCAAGTGAACTTGCAAAACCAATTCCTGCAGCTCCAAAACCAAGGAATAAGCCAAAAAACAAGCTAAAAACTATATTGAAAGAAGACACTATAAAAGCGCTATAAAAAGTAACCTTGGCGGCTTTTAGACCCCTCAAAACAGCTGTTGAGTGCATGTTTACTAAGTAAAATGGCAATCCTACACATCTAAAAATTAGATAGTCAGATGACAAAACTTTGATCTGATTAGTTGGCTCAAATGTAGAAATTAAATAGTCACTACTTAAATAAAGAATTAAGAATGAAACTAGACCCAATAATATAGATACATTTCTTCCAAACTTTATAAAATAATTTAATTTATTTACTTCATTATTAGTATTTAATGACGATACAAGTGGTGTTGTTCCGTAGGCTAAAAAGATAAAAACCCAGATGAATACAAAATAAACTGTTTCACCAATTCCAATAGCAGAAAGTGTATCTAAATTTACAATACTTGCTATTTTTGAATCAATTAATCCAACTATTGGCTCTAATGCAAGCCACAGGAATATAGGATAAGAATTAATCCATATATCTTTTCTAACAGAATTAATCATTAAAATTTCTTACTTTAGTGAGACCCCATAACATAATTTGTTCATGTGCATCAGATCCTAAATTTTGTGGTGTTATAAGTTTTTCAACACCATATTTATTTTTTATAAACTCATTTAAAAATTGGGTTGGAGTTTGTGCTTGGTTAGTATATGGAAGAGAAAATTCAGAAATTATTTCATTCTCTAAATTTTGAAAATCAGATTCTACTACTTTGACATTTTCATTTTTTAAATACAATTTTAAACCATAAGACAAAGTCCTAGCAAAAATGTTTAAATCAATAATGCTCATGAGAAAACCTGGACAATTATTAACCCAATAGGTCCTGAAACTACACCAATACCAACCCTACGAAATTCATTATCTAAAATAGTATTTCTATGTGAATCTGATTGCATTAAACTTTGATGTCCTGACCTAACAGTTGATGCAATTGCTAAGTTTTCCCCAACAGTTGTGAAAGGGAATCCTACTTTTGAGAGTCTTTCATTTACACTTTCACCATTATTGGGATTTTGATGACACCAAAATCCATCAACATACATTTCATATGCATAAGCTTGTGCAACATTAGACAGTATTTGATTTAACTCTAAACCATCAACATTCTCATTTTGTCTCTCTAGAGAAATTAAGTTATAAATCTCAATAGAAAAATCTTGTCGTGACTGTAAATTAGATTCATTATATTTTGGAATTTCTAAACAACCTTCATCATCAACAACTACAGAAGACTTTCCAGTTAAATAATTTATCCTATTTACAACTTTTAATAAATCAGTACCAATAATCACTTCTAAAGTTTGCTGGGGCGATCCTTCTGGGTTTACATAAAAATTAACAAGATTTGATTCTTTAACCGAATTTTCAAAAAAGGATGGAAGATTTACAATATTTACTGCAGTAAAAATTAAAGTCAAGATTAAATTACTTACTAAAAGTGATATTGCTGCTCCTAAAGCTTTGCTTCCTAAATCTGCAGTTTTTATTTGATTGTTCAATAAATTTTGCAGAAATGATGCAATAGTTAATATAGCTACAAAAATTATTATTCCCCCAAATACTTCTGACAACTGTAAATTTGAATTTAACCAACTGCTAATGTATGCACCAATCTCATCTGAATATCGAAAACTAAGAGAAACTGCAATTAACATCGAAAATAGATAAAATATTTGAAAAACTGCACCTTTTTTCCATCCCAAATAGAGGAAATAAAGCATAAAAACATACATAAATATGTCCAAATACTGTTGATTGGATAAATCAATTAGTAAATTTTCGATTATTTCACTCATTATTATTCATTTTATTTGTAAATTATTTAATTCTGCTATTGAATATTACTAAATATCCGCTATTGTTTAGTAATTCCTACAAATTAGTAGGATTTTTTAATTTCAGTGACTGAAAGGAAATTATATATGAAGAATCGCAAAGCTTTAGCTTTGATTGCAATACTCGCAATTGTTGCTGTAGCCTGTGGAGGTAGTGATGCTGCCTCAGACGATGCTCTTGTTCTTGGTACTTTGATGCCACTAACAGGTGATTTGGGCTTCCTAGGGCCTGGCATTGAAACAGGTGCAATACTTGCAGTAGAGCAAATCAATGCAGCTGGTGGTGTAAATGGAGAGGATGTTGTTTGGGTACAAGGTGACTCAGGTACTGCTCCAGATGTTGCAGCAACTAGCTTAGCTACGCTAATAGGTGAAGGTGTTGCAGGGGTAATGGGAGCCGCAGCTAGTAGTATTTCATTAGCTATAATGCAAACTGCTATTGATGCAGGTGTAGTGATGGTTTCTCCATCAAACACATCACCGCAATTCACAAAGGTAAAAAACGGTGGCTTTTATGCTAGAACAGCCCCTTCAGATCTTTTACAAGGTGGGGTCTTAGCTGAAGTACTTTTTGAGGATGGTAACAAATCCGTCTCAATAATTTCAAGAGCTGACGCATATGGTAGAGGATTAGCAGAAGCAACTGCTTCTGCATTTGAAGCTTTGGGTGGTGTTGTTAACACTATTGTATATCACGACAATGGTGCTACAGAGTTTTCCTCTGAAGTGACCCAAGTTGGAAAAAATAATTCTGACGCAATAGTTGGTATATTGTTCCCAGACACAGGCTGTGGTGTTTTACAGGGTGCATTTGAGCAAGGTATTTTAGCAACTCCATGGTATTTTACAGACGGAGTGCGTGGTGCAAATCTAAGCTCAGAATGTGGACTTGGAGATGCATTAGATGGATATAAAGGTACTGCTCCAGGATCAACAGCTGGTGCTGCATTAGATGCATACACTGCTGCTTATCAAGAGAGATTTGGAGAAGAACCAGCTCCTTATTCAGCTCAAGCTTATGATGCAATTATGATTATGGCATTATCTGCTGCTGCAAATGGTGTAACTGGTGCTGATATAGCTTCTGGATTAGTAGAAGCATCTGGCAACGGTACAGCATGTATTGGAGTTGAATGTCTTGAATTAGCAGCTGCTGGTGAAAATATTGATTACAAAGGTGCATCTGGCGATATTGATCTAGATGAACAAGGTGATCCAACTGCTAGCACATATGATGTATGGCAAATTACTAGTGGTGATGAAGAAGAGGTTATCAAGTCAATAGACTTTAAATCTTAATTCAAGCTATAAAATTTAAAAAAGGCCCGAAACTTTCGGGCCTTTTTTATAATTTTCCTAAATATAAATCTATTACTTTTTTATCTTCTAATAAATCTACACCAGGACCTGTATAAGCGTTTCTCCCTTGATCTAAAACATAGCCCCTATTACAAAAACGTAATGCTCTCTTGGCATTTTGCTCAACTAAAAGTATTGAAACACCATTTTTATTTATACTTTTTATGTATTGAAATACTTCATCAATAGCTTTAGGAGATAAACCAGCGGATGGTTCGTCTAATAGTAAAACCTCCGGCTTTGAGATTAAAGCCCTTCCTAATGCTAAAAGTTGCCTCTGTCCTCCAGATAAGTTTCCAGCTTTATCTTTTCTTTTTTCTTTGAGAATTGGAAACATAGAATAAATTTCTTTAAGTAAATTTGAATGTCCCTTTTTAGTACTCCATAAACCTATCTGCAAATTTTCTTCTATTGTAAGACTTTGGAAAACGTTTGAAACTTGTGGTACATAAGCAATGCCTTTTTGAGCTAATTCATGGCTTTTAATATCTATGAGTTCATTTCCTTTAAAGTAAATCTTTCCTCCAAAAATAGGAATAAGTCCCATAACTGCTTTTAATAAAGTTGATTTACCAGCACCATTAGGACCGATTATTGAAACAACTTCTTTTTCTTTTAATACAAGATCTACTCCTTGTAATATGTTCAACCCTTTTACATATCCGGAAGCAAGTCCGTTTATCTCTATCATTGGATTATTCATCACTTCTTCCTAAATATGCCTCAATAACATTTTTATCAGACCTAACAAAATCTGGCTTTCCATCAGAAATTATTTTTCCTTCAGCCATTACAACAACTCTTTCAGATATTTTCATAACTGCGTCAATATTATGTTCGACCATTAAAATATTTACTCCATTTTTGTTTAAATTAAAAATTATTTCTAACAACTGTTCTGACAATTTAGGATTCACACCTGCTAAAGGCTCGTCAAGAAGTAATATTTTAGGACTCTTCATTAATGACCTTCCTAGTTCCAATAATTTTTTTTGGCCACCAGAAAGTTCTCTTGCATAAGAGCTCCTCATGTCAGACAAATTAAGCATCTCGAGGGTTTCATTTATTTTTTCATTCAGAAATTTTTCTTGGTTTTTAAGAGAACGTGATTGGATTAATGAATTCAAAAAACCTTCATTTCTGAAAGAACTGCCTGCAAACTGCATATTCTCGTAAACAGACATACGATCAAAAACTCGGGTAAGTTGAAAAGTTCTTACCATTCCCAATCTTGCTAATTTATAAGAATTTAACTTTGTTACATTTTTTCCATTAAAATTGATATTCCCTGAATCTGCATTTTGAAATCTAGTTATTAAATCGAAAAAAGTAGTTTTTCCAGCACCATTAGGGCCTATAAGGCTTGTTATTTCATTTTCATTTAAATCAAATTTCTCAACATTAACTGCTTCGAGACCACCAAACCTTTTTTTTAAAGACTTTACTGATAATAAGTTACTTGACATCTAAAAGCAGCTCCTCTTTTTTTCCAAGAATACCACTAGGCCTAAAAATCATTAAAAACATAATCAATAAACCAACAATTACAAATCTGACTCCAGCTAATTGCTGTCCATCCGGGCTTTCAAATAAAAACCTAGAAATTGAATCTGTGCCAGCAATTATTACCCAAAATATTACTGCACCTAAAGCAGGACCACCTAAGCTACCAACGCCTCCTAGTATTAGGGCTGCCCAAACATAAAATGTTAGAACTGGAACAAAAGTAGATGCTTGAACAGTACCATAATTAAATACTAAAAGTATTCCGGAAAGACCTCCTATAGCAGCACCTAACATAAAGCTTTGAAGTTTAAGTAATACAGCATTTTTTCCAAGCGCACGAACTGCTTCTTCGTCTTCTCTGACCGCTCTAAGGGCTCTTCCCCAAGGAGATTTCTTAAGTCTTGATAAGATTAACAATACGACAATAATTGAAATCCATGATAATACTCCAACCCAAAACTGAGCAGGTGATACGTTATAACTTTCACCAAAACGAGTTATGAAATCTGGTCTTGAGTTTTGAAGTGAATCAGAAAATTGAATTATTCCATAAACTCCTCCAGTTAGATTTTCAAAGTCACGCACTAACAACCTAAAGATTTCTGCAGAAGCAATAGTTACTATCGCTAAATAATCACCTTTAAGTCTCAAAGTTGGCAAACCAAGAAGGAGGCCTAGAAGAGCAGCAGCAACTACGCCAATTATAATTGCTAAAGGAAGTGGTAAGCCTGAGCTAATTACCACTCCTTCTCTTCCAAGTGAATGTGGAATTAAAAGAACAGTAGTATAAGCACCGATTCCCATAAAGGCTGCATGGCCGAAATTGAGCAGGCCGGTCCATCCAAAATGAACATTTATACCTATTGCTGCAAGTCCATATATACCAGCAAAAGTCATTAAATTTACAAATACTCTTACCCCAGCATTCTCGTTAGATAAAAAAATATACGAGAAAGAAATAACTAAAAGAAAAAAAGCAATAATATATTTTTTCACGAGATCCGATCTTTGTTGCCAAAAATTCCTTGTGGACGTACAAGCAATATAATAATCATCAAGGCTAATGCAATAGCATTTTTAGCCTCTGTGTGTCCATCCATAAACTCTAAACCAACACTCAATTGAACAAGTAACCCAATTATGAAACCACCAAACATTGCTCCAAAAGACGTCCCGATTCCACCTAAAACCGTACCGGCAAATATTAACAACAGGATTAAAAAACCCATATTCCATCTTACGTTATTAATAACACCCTGAATTATGCCAGTAAAACCCGCAAGCATGCTTGAGAAAATCCAAGTAACTAAAATAATATAGTCAGAGTTAATTCCNGATATGCTTGCTAAGTCTGATGAGTCTCTAACAGCTCTCATAGCTTTACCAGTTCTTGTATATGTAAGAAAAATACCCACTAAAACCATAACTACAAAACCAATTATTAAAACCTGGACATTTCGTGGTGTTAGTAGAACTCCAAAATAATCTTCTCTTCTTTGAAGTTCTAATATATATGATGTTGGCTTTGCAGATGCAAATAATAAATATATATGTCTTAGAAAAATTGATAATCCAATTGTTACAACCAAAACTGCAATATTTCCAAAATTATTTTTTCTAAGCGGTTTGAAAAGACAAAACTCTAGTAAACCTCCAAAAACACCGCACAATAAGATGCTCAATATAACCGAGGTCATAAAGTTAATTCCCAATGGTGAAAATCTGTCTAAATATAATAAGCTGGAATCTGGAGAGGATGAAAAGAANAGAGCCATTATTGCTCCAAAAGCAATTATTTCACCATGGGCAAAATTTACGATTCTAGTGACACCATATAGTAAAGAAAGCGCAACTGATCCCAAAGCGATGATTACTCCGAGTAACAAACCATTCCCAAGCTGTTCTAACAAAACTTATCTCTAATCTTCATTTATAAATCTAACCTCAGACCCATCCTCGACAACAATTTTTAATTTATATACCTTTTCAGCTTGATTCAAATATCCTATTGTAGCATTAATCCACGTAGGTGGTACATCTGCATTTCCTACAACAACAATAGGTAGCGTATTTGAAACTTTTATATCAAAATTTCCATTAACTTTTAATTCTTTAAGATTTAAATCTTTACCAAGATATATTGCTCCAGTACCAGCAATTCTTGAATCTTTCAAATTAATTTGATCGAGATGTAAATCAGAATCAAAAGATAATAAATTTAATTTCCAAATATTTTTATTTCCAATATTGATATTCCATCCTGCAACTTTTAGTAAGCTTGATGTCTGAATTTCTCGAAATAAAACAGCTTTAGGTTCTCCAACTAATGTTTCAACTGCTTCTGGATAACCAATCTTTCCTGGTTTATCAATTATATCAGCTGTATAACCAGCTTCATTAAAAGTATTTAAATTTATACTTCCATCTGTATCAATAACCAGTAAATATTCTGAATCTTTTTTAAGTTCTCTATTTTCTAGAAATGAAGGAAAACTATAAGTTGTTAGAAATTTTGCATCAAAAGTCTGAGCGATTGGAAACAATAATAAAACTACTGAAAGATAGATTGATAGATAAAAATAAATCCTATTGGTAATTCTTTTGATGTTTAAATAAAAATAAATAACTGCAGGAAGAATAGTAAAAGGGAAATAATCAATATAGTCATAGATAATAGAAGGTCTCAGATATCCAAAAAAATAAAGGGCAATTTGAACAGCTATTATTGAAAATATAAAAATTTTAAAAGAATTTACATACTTAATCACGCAGAGCCGGAGAGGGGAGTCGAACCCCTGACCTGCCGATTACAAGTCGGCTGCTCTGGCCACTGAGCTACTCCGGCAAACAGTAAAATAATAGCAAAATCAGTATTGAATCAGCTACTTTTTTTAAAAAAATGATTCATTGCAATTGCTGCAGCTACAGAGGCATTTAGAGATTCAACAGTGTTGTTCATATTTATTTTTACAATTAAATCTAATTTGTTTTGTATTTCTATACTTAAACCATTTTCTTCTGAACCAATAAATAGGGCAACTTTTTGACTATTTAAGTCAACATTCAATAAATCCTCTTTGGTATTCATTTCCATGCCAACAGTCCAATACTCAAGTGACTTTAGTTTTTTGATTAGAGAAAAGATAGAATTATAAAAAACAATATTTACATTTTCAAGACCACCTGAAGAAATTGCAAAAGTTCTCTCAGAAATATTTACTGACCTTTTTTTTGGAACGCATACTATGTTAAAATCAAATGCTGATGCAGTTCTGGTTATGGCACCAAAATTATTGGTATCTTGAATATGATCTAGTACAACAATATTGCTTAGTGTTAACTGATCAAAAGTTTTTTCATCATAAGTCTTTTTGGGAATACAAAGTGCAACAACCGAATGCCTATTGTTATATAACCAATTATCCTTTTTACTAATCTTTTCAACTATTAATCCTTTATTTTTTGCTTTCTCAATTAATAGCCCTAAACGATGTGATGTAGTTTTATCAGACTCTAAGAAGATAACTTTTTCTGCTCGATTTGAATCAATAGCACTGTTTACTGAATTAATACCTTCAACTATTTTCCCAATACCAGGCACTATCATCACCATCCTTAATTAACAAGCCTATTTCCTTTAATTTTTCTCTCATAAAATCGGCTTGATTAAAATCTTTTTCGCTTCTGAGTTTCTCTCTTTTTGCAAGAAATTCTTCCATTGCTTGTTCCAAATTGTCATAACTTATTTGAAATGTATTGAAAAATTTTGAAAGTTCATCGTGATTTATTTTTACATTTTCTTTGATATCAAAGTTAAAACCCAAGATTTCAAATATGAATTTGATGGTTTCTTTTAAATTTTTCTCTTCATCTTCACTTGAATTGCTGAGATTATTCATTTTTTCAAAAATTTCTCCTAAAAACTTTGGTGTGTTTAAATCATCATTCATGGAATTTTTGAATGATTCAATAGTTGATAAATCTGAAGCATTAGCCTCAACACTTCGTGTGAAATCCTGTATTCTTTTAAAAGTTGTTTTTGACTCTTCTAATAAGCCTTCAGAAAACTCCTGTGGCTTTCGATAGTGTGATCTTAAAAAGAAAAACCTAATAACATTGCCACCAAACTTATCTATATATTCATTTAGGAGTTTTATATTGCCTTCAGATTTAGACATTTTCTGCCCAGATAGGTTAATCATGCCATTATGTAACCAGTATTTTACAAATTCTTGATTTTCAAATGCAGCAGAAGATTGTGCAAGCTCATTTTCATGGTGAGGAAAAATTAAATCATTACCACCACAATGAATATCAATACCTGAATCGAATATTTTATTTATCATGGCAGAGCATTCAATATGCCACCCAGGCCTCCCATTACCCCAAGGTGAATCCCATGATGGTTCATTTTCCTTTGAAATCTTCCAAAGTGCAAAATCTTCTATATTTTTCTTATCAGATTCTAAATCAACTCTTGTGCCAGAAATGACTTCATCTTTGTTTCTACCAGATAATTGCAAATAATCTTTAAATTTAGAGACTTCAAAATAAACACCTGAATGTGTTGCATATGCATATTCATTTTCAATTAGGATTTCAATAAAATTTATAATATGATCTATAGTCTCAGTAGCCCTAGGTTCCATAGCTGGTGGTAAGCAATTTAGACTTAAATAGGCATCTTGAAACTCTTTTGTAACTCGATTAGCTAATTCCTGAGTAGTGATTCCTTCTTCTACTGCCCTTTCAATTATTTTGTCTTCAATATCAGTTATGTTTCTTACAAAATTAACTTCATAATCTAGATAAACCAAATATCTGATTAAAAAATCAAAAACTACTGCAGATCGTCCATGCCCAATGTGTGGCGAAGATTGTACTGTTGGTCCACAAAGATAAATTTTTACATTATCTGAATTGGGTTTAAACTCCTCAACAGCATTGGAGTATGTATTGTGTAGCTTAAGCATCTTTCACCGAAACTAATGCAATACAAGCTGATGCTATACCATCTCCAATCACACCGAGGTTATCAAAAGACTTACCCTTTACATTTATTAATTTTTTATCAATTCTTAGTAAATCAGCAAGATTCAAGATAATAGACTCAGATACATTTGAAATGTTTATAACTTGTGAAATAATAGTGATGTCAATATTGTTTATAACTACTTTGTCATACTCAATGATTTCTAAAACTTTATTCAACATTTCCACGCTCGATATATTTTTTGGTGTACTTTCATTAGATGGAAAATAAAAACCAAGATCTTTTTTTGCTTTAGATCCAAGCAAGGCATCACTGAGTGAATGTAGAATTATGTCTCCATCCGAATGAGCTTCAAAACCAGGTCCTTCGAGGGTTATCCCTCCGAGGACTAATTTTTCATTATTAGAATGTTTGTGTATATCAAACCCATTACCTACAAACATTATGCCTCTTTTGATTTATATATAAATTATAAACCGTCGTCAGGGTCTTCCTCAGGAAGGTATTGGTTAATTTTTTCTACAGCTGCTTCTTCATCAACACTTAATGCACATGCTATTTCGCTTGCTAGAGTTGTTCTTGCTTTTGCAAGCATTCTTTTAAGTGCAGGTGAGATACCCTTATTAATTTGAGCGTGTGTAAGGTCTCTAACGACTTCAGCAACCTGTATAACGTCACCAGAAGTCATTTTTTCTGTCAAAACTTTATACCACCTACTCCAATTAGCTCCTGCCTCTTCTGGTTTTTCTTTAAAAATAGGAAACACTTTCCTTGAAACTGCATTCTTTGAGATCACAGGTCTTATAACTTCATCTACATTTTCCACAGGTACCATTACTAGTAACCCATCTGTAAGGACTTCAATCTCAAAGTACTGTCTTCGTTTTGATTTTACTTCACCGTTTTCATCAAAAATTTCAACGTTCTTGTTAACTTTTCTCACAACTTTTGCAGCACCATGGTGGGGATGAACTACAAATTGGTTTGGTTTATATTTATCAGTTGTTTTTTTTGTTTTTGTTGCCATAGATGTCAACATTACTATATATTCAGAACTATTTAATGTCCATTTATATATGAAAAACCTATATTTTTAAGCAATGTATCGAAATAATCTCTTAATTGTTGAGCCCTGCTTCTTCCAATGCCCTCAACTTCAAACAATTTTTCTGGGGAAGCAGTGAGCAATTTTGGTAATGTTTTAAATTTTTGAATTATTTGATCATGAAGGTTTTCCGGTAAACCAGGTAATCTTGCAAGTACCCTGTATCCTTTTGACACTGATATGTCATCAAGAGGAAGCTTAGACAAAACACTGCCAAGATAATCCACTGCATTCAATTCATCGTAGGACAATGTACTTATCTCATTAATCGCTTTTGCGGTTGTCCTAAATTTTCTTCCTGGAAGATGATCTTTCAAAACTAGATTTAATGTATTCAGAACACCTGATTCCAAAGAATCTATCTGAATCATAATTAATCCAGCATTCTCACCAAGCTTAAGGGCTTCGGCTTTGACTTGATTTGCTAATCGAGTTAGAAGCTCTCCTCTTTGAATGACTTCTAACACTTCTTGGTTTGTTAGTGTGTTTTCAATTTCAAGCTCACCTAAATTTGTTACAGCATCATCAAACCTTCTTCTCATCCTATCAACTGACTGCAAAGACTCATTAACTCTGCCCAGTATTGCTGATGACTCTTCTAGCTCTATGGTCTGAAAGTTTTCAAATACCTTAATTAATGAGGTTTCTTCAGATAAAGCTATCACAGTTAATTCAGTAGTAACTGCCGTACGTTCTGCAGTTCTATGTCTTGTACCAGTTTGAGTTGTAGAAATTGAATCACTTGGATTTAAATGAACATTAGCTTTTAGAATTTTTGTAACATCTTTATTTACAACAATAGCACCATCCATTTTTGATAATTCTGAAAGCATTTCTGGTGAATATTCACAGTCTTTTAAAGTAATGCCTCCAGAAGAAATTTTTTCTAGTTTTGATGTTGAACCGATAACAATTAGTGCTCCTGATTTTTTGTCAGCAATTAAATCAACACCAATTCGTAATGGTTGGCCTGGTAGTAACTGACTTGCGCTTGTGTTATTGTTTAAGTTCATTTTCCTCTTTATTATTTGAACAATATTGTTATTTGAATGTTACTGTATTATTTTATAAATAGGGACAATAGGTTTATTAAATGGAAAAAATAGAATGTAAAGCTTGTTCAGCTACAGTAGACAAATCAATTGAGTTTTGTTCAAGTTGTGGTGAATGGCTTGGTTTAAGCATAAAAGATATAGAAAATTCAGATAATAAAAAAGAGCCTCAAATCTCCAGAAGAGTAAGGCCTCCTGAAGAGCTGTTGTCACTACCTCTATCTAATTATGGCGCAACCTCCTTACCCACAAGAAACGAAGTGCCTGGTATTCGGGCTGTATTTTTTCTAGCAATAATTATTCCACTAATTGCTGCAGCCAGTTATTACTACAATCAAAATATTGCTGAAGAAGTAATTGAAGAAATTCAAGTTGTAGAGCAGTCAACGACTACAAGCTCTTCAACTACAGTTCAAAGCTTACTGCAACTTCAATATCCATTTAGCTGTTCCGCTTCAAGCAATCTCGGAGATGGATGGTCTTGTGAAAAAATTTATGATGATGAACCATCTTCTTGGCAAGATAATGGCTCAGAATGTGCAGATGCAACATTAGAATTTACTTTTTCAAAAGATATTTATTTTCAATTCTTAACTTATGAAAACATAGAAGATTCAAAATCTTTTAAGAGAAACTTTAAGCCAAGAGATATTTTGATAACATCAGAAGAAGAGGGTTTCTCAATAGAATATGAGCTTGAAAATCAAAATACTAGCTCACAGTGGATTGATCTAAATACATCATCTTCAGTTCTCACAATTCAAATTTTAAGTGCTTACCCTGGAGAAGAGGTTAATGGTGCAGAACCATTTCCTGAATGTGCTATTCAAGAAATAACTTTTTACGGTAGAGGTTAGTTTAGTTCACCCTTTTTATAAGGAACACCATTCTTCTCAGGAAGTTTTATTCTCTGATTAGCAAAAGACAGAACAATTAAAGTAGTTATATGAGGTGTAAAGTACACAAATTGATTTGGGATACTTGTAGAATTCACAAACCAAATTAGAAAAGCTGCACTAAGAAGAAATGAAACAACACTTGCTTTATATTTTTTTTCAAAAATAGCTTTAAAAGTCAAAACTAATAAGAATATTGAAATCACTATCAATAAGCCGTGAACAGCTTGAGGAGATCTTAATTGTAGAGCATCAGCAAATCCAAATAATCCTGAACCCATAAGAATCCCAAATGGCTTATAGTTCCCAAATAACATTGAAGCTAATCCGATAAAACCTCTACCTCCAGTTTGACCCTCTAAGTAAGTCCCTGTGCCTGCGACAACCAAATATGAACCAGCTAATCCAGATAAAGCTCCCGAAATAGTAACACCAATATATTTCATTAAATAAACGTTTACACCTAATGATTCAGCTCCAGCAGGATACTCTCCTACACTTCTCATTTGAAGACCTAATGGGGTAAACCATAAAACTAAAAAAGATACTGGAACTAAGATTAAAGCAAATAAAGTTAAGTAAGAAATGTTTGATAAAAATCCCAACATAAGTCCTGCAAAATCAGATACTAAAAATATATTAAGGTCTTCCACCCTTCCTATAAGGTTAGGAGTTACTGTTTCACCAATTTTTCCTCCCGCTAAAAATGGCATTGTAAAGATGCCAATATCACCTTGAATTCTTGGAGAAGCTGTTGAAGAAGCAAATGCAACACCTTCATACGCAATAACATTTAAAAACCTTGCAACTCCTGCAGCTAAAATGTTAATTGCAACACCTGAAACTATATGATCTACTTGAAATGAAACTGTAGCTATTGCATGTATAAGTCCAAACAATGCGCCACCTAGCATTCCAATAAAAACACCCTGCCATGCTCCAAATGTGAATCCTCCCCAAGCTCCAAACCAGGTCCCCATGATCATCATTCCTTCAAGACCAATGTTGACAACACCTGTTTTTTCAGAATATAAACCACCCAAGCCTGCTAGCAAAATTGGTATTGCTAGCCTTACGGCAGCACCAAATGTTCCACTAGTAGTTAGTTGTGAATAAGTTTCAACTTGAGCAACTACTAAAACTAATAAAATAGGGGTGAAAACAATATATCGTTTTGTTAATGATTTAAATATTTTCATTATTCGTCAGACCTTTTTGAGGCATCTTTGACTTGTTGCTTAACAATAAATCTCCTAATTACTTCATAAAACACAACAACAATAAGAAGAATAAAAGCTTGCATCATTTGTTCAATCTCTTTAGGAACATCGTTTAAATCTAAAATTTGTGCAGATCTTTGCAAAAATGCAAACAATAATGCACCTACAGCCATACCAAATGGATGATTTCTACCTAACAAAGCAACTCCAATTCCAGCAAACCCTAAGCCAGTTGGAAAGTCAATTGTATATCGGTGAAAGTAACCTAAAAGTGGTCCTAGTCCAACAAGACCTGCAAATCCTCCTGAAGTAATCATTGCTATTACTACTAGTTTGTTTGGATTTATGCCACTAAATTTTGCTGCAATTGGGTTTGAACCGGTAATTCTTAAATCAAAGCCTAAAGTAGTCTTCCAAACTAGCCAATAATAAAAAATACCTACTAGCACTGCTATCACTAAAAACCCGTGTAAATCTTGTAAGTCTTCTATGTTAAAAAATTTATTTAGTGGAGGCATTTTTCCGGTTTCTGGCAGCTCCTTTGTTCTAGGAAGATCATAATTTGAATTTGGTTCATCAAAAATTGTTGTTAATGAGTATGCAATAAGTCCAGTGCCAATATAATTCAGCATTATTGTTGAAATAACCTCATGAATTCCTTTTTCAACTTTTAAATATCCTGCTATGGCAGCCCATAAAGATGATGTAGCAACTGCGACAATAATTATAAATAAAATATGTAGTGGTGTAATTATAGAAAATTGTGCACCAATATATGCTGCAACTAATGACCCCATCAAATACTGACCTTCAACACCAATATTAAACAATCCCATTTTAAAACCAACAGCTACTGCAATCGCAGAGATATAGAGTGGGATTGATCTATTAATTATTGAAACTATTGACTTACCACGAATTCCATATTCAAACATAATTTTAAATGTCTCATAAGGATCTTTACCAATAATTAGCAGTATTAAAGAACTCAATCCAAAAGAAATTGTCAAGGCAATGATTGGTGCTGAAACACTTACTAGTCTAAATCTCATTTTCATTTTTTTAATCCTGTCATATAACTGCCTAAATCTTCTGGTGTAATATTTTCTGCTTCTATTTCCTTGACAAGTTTACCTTGATAAAAAACAATTATTCTATCCGACAATCCAATCAACTCTTCTAAATCTGCTGATATTAGTAAAACAGATAGCCCTTCATCTCTACTATTTCTCAATTTTTCCCATATTAAAGCTTGTGCGCCAATATCAATTCCTCTTGTTGGCTGCGAAGCAATTAGTAGACTGGGATCATCTTCTAATTCTCTACCTACAACGAATTTTTGTTGGTTTCCACCAGACAAGGCTGTTGCTAGAGTGCTAGTTCCTGGTGTTTTTACTTCAAATGCTGAAATTACTTTTTCCGACTCATTAACAGCATTTTTCATTTTCACTGTACCTAAACTGCTTTTATACTTCTTGATATTTTGCCGGCCAATAATTACATTATTTGTAAGATCCATCTCCATTATCATTGCTTGTAGCTGACGATCTTCGGGAATGAAGCTAATTCCAGATTCTAATCTCTCTCTTGTTCCTTGTTTCTCTAAATCATTGTTTTTAAATATTACTTTCCCAGAATCAAGAGCTTGAATTCCAATTATTGCTTCAACTACTTCTTTTTGACCATTTCCTTCAACTCCAGCTATTCCTAAAATTTCTGATTTATGAACTTCAAAAGAAACATCTTCAAAAATAGTTCTACCATTTTCATCATTTGATTTTAAATTTTCAACTTTTAATATTACTTCTTCATCAGTTGAAGTGAGTCTTGCTGGAGGTGTTGGAAGACTTTTTCCGATCATCATTTCTGCTAATTGGGTTTTACTTACATTGTCATTAAGTACAGTATCAATCATCTGTCCAGATCTCATTACTGATATTTCATCAGCAATTTCTAAAACTTCATCTAATTTGTGAGATATAAACAATACAGTTACTCCATTATTTTTTAAATCTTTTAAGTTTTTGAACAAGTCTTTTACTTCTTGTGGGACTAAAACTGCAGTTGGCTCATCTAGAATTAATATTTTTGCGCCCCTATATAAAACTTTTATTATTTCTACTCTTTGTTTTTCACCAACACTTAATTCATCCACGTACTGATTTAAATCTATATTTAGAGAATATAATTCCATTACCTTTTGAATCTCTGTTTTGTATTTAGAAAGTTTTATATTTTTTAGAAAAGGCCTGTCGATACCAAGAATTATATTTTCTAAAACTGTTAGATTTTTTGCTAACATGAAATGTTGATGAACCATTCCAATTCCTAAATTTATTGAGTCTTTAGGTGAGGACATATTAGCTTTGTTTTCAAAAATTTCTATATTTCCAGAATCTGGCTTTACCATCCCATACAAAATTTTCATAAGGGTAGATTTTCCAGCACCGTTTTCCCCGACAATTGCGTGAATGTCTCCGGATTTAACTTTTATAGAGACATCAGAATTGGCTAAAACACCGGGATAAGTTTTAGTGATATTTTCAATGTTTATAGCTAATTTCATATTTTTATAAAAAATATCCGCTCCAGGGTTTCCCCTGGAACGAATATAAAGTTTCTAGACTTATTTAGGGTCTAGCTGATGGAGGAACAATTTCTCCACTCATAATTTTTTCTTTGTAGCTATCAATTTGATCTTTAATATCATCAATGTAGCCTCCAGAATAAGATAGATAAATTCCACCTGTCGCTAAATTATCGACAGATGCTCCACCTGTAAATGTTCCTTCCATAGTTGCTTTTGCAGCATTATAAATTGAAACATCCACTGCTTTCACCATTGATGAAAGAATGTATTCCTGAAGTTCAGGAAGTGCATTACCTACTTGGTAATATTGGTCAAAGTCTACACCAATTCCCCAAACCTTAGATCCTGTACTTTCAGATACTTCTTTTGCTGCTTCAAACATACCTGTTCCAGTACCGCCTGCAGCATGATAAATAATATCTGCTCCTGCTTCGTACTGTGCAAGTGCTATTTCCTTACCTTTGACTTGATCATTAAATCCGCCAAAGTCTGGAGCAACTGTTGCATAACCGATTTGAATTTCGATATCTGGATTAACAGCTTTTACACCTGCAATAAATCCTTGTTCGAATTCATGTATAAGTGGAAAATCAACTCCACCTAAGAATCCAACGTTATTTGTTTGTGTTTTTAATGCTGCTGCCACACCTGCTAAAAACGAACCTTCAGCATGATTAAATAACATGCCTCGTACGTTACCAGGCTCTGCAACACCATCAGTGATTGCAAAGTTAGTATCTGGATAATTTGGTGCAACTTCATTCATTGAAGCATCAAACAAGAAACCATTTCCAATTATTAAATCATTTCCTGCTTCTGCACAAAGTTCTAGAAGTTCTCCTCTATTTTCTCCACCACCCTCTGGCTCTAGGAAGGTTCCTTCCATTCCAAAGTCAGCGACAGCTTTTTGATATCCAGCGTAAGCTAGATCGTTAAATGAGAGATCACCAAGACCACCGATATCTAACACTAAGCAAATGCCCATAGGGTCTTCTTCTGGTTCAGCTGGAGCAGCTGTTGTTGCTGGAGCATCCAGCGTTTCAGCTGGTTCCTCATCAACAACTTCTTCAACTGCAGCTTCATCAGATCCACCACCACAAGCAACTAAAAATAAGCTAAAAACCATAAAAAGTATTAGCCATTTTGACTTCATTCGAGTCACTTTTACTCCTTGTCCAACTAGTTGAAGGTATAAAAATACCTTTAT